>Ga0233412_10000085_pt1 | contig 49996 bp, 61 predicted proteins | sample Na_anoxic_4_MG_FD_180667 | JGI IMG/M metagenome (GOLD analysis project Ga0233412, IMG submission 180667) | Seawater microbial communities from Saanich Inlet, British Columbia, Canada - Na_anoxic_4_MG | ecosystem: Environmental > Aquatic > Marine > Inlet | place: Canada: British Columbia... | reverse complement strand
ATTGATAAACTATCAACTCGTTGTTGTAATTGTTCATCTTGTATCATGATAACCTGATCCGATTGGTTCATGAACATGTATGTTAATCCTATTGACATAAGGATTATGATTGCAATTAATATTAATGTAACTTTATCTATTTTCATATTATGTCGATAATTCCGGCGACGAACTAGGATCATTTTTTGCCATTTCTTCTTTAATAGCATGTATAATTTCTTTGACCAATTTAATCATTTCAGCACCTTTACCCATTAATCCGGCTATTGAAAATATAAATAAAACGCCAGACCCTATTGATGGAAAGTATATAACACCGATAATGAACATTGTTATTACAGCTACCAATGTACCAGCATAACCGGCTATTTTTTGTGCAAAGGCACCACCGCCGAATTTTTTAGCTATCCATGCAAATGCCTGTTCCATTTTTTTGGCTGGCCATCCGGTGATATTTTTTATCCTGGCTGTGATCTTTTCTATTTTGGTTTTTAATTGGGTTACATTAACTTTTTTACCAGAAATCTTTTCCACTTTAGCAGCAATTGCATTTAATAATGCAGCATTTCCAAGTACAGTACCAATTGCCTCGATACCAGCCATCATCACACCGCTTTCCGTGAGAACATACCCACGCGATTCTTTTATATCTTTAGCAATAGATTCTACATCAGAAACGTCTAACTGCTCTACATCACCATCTGCGTCTATCAATGCTCCTAACATAGCTGCCTGTACTTCTTCGCTGTCGGCATCTGTACCGGCGTCTTTTAATTCTTGTTCTAGCTTATCTGTTTCATTTTCTATTTTGCCGGCATCTCCACCTACAGATTCTATAATAGTACGAAATATTATTTCATTTAATAATGGCGTTAGTTTTAAAGTAGTCATATGATTCCTATTGCATTGCCTTTAAATAATCTTTTGCTAATTTTGATACCACTTGGAATGTTGCTCTCATATCATCCATCGTATCATAGTTACCGTCTTGATATAACATTTCTAGAAATCCCTCTAGATCTTCCATTACGATATCTGAGTTCTTCCATGCGTTTTTAATATCAGATCTTATCCGGATATCTGGATATTGGGATTCTCTGAGTGATTTGGTTACTGCTGTCGTAATCATCTTTTTAATTTCAATCTGGAGTTCAATATCTTTTTCCGCATCCATGACAGTACGTTCTATTTCAGATCTCAGATCTTTTTTCTTTGCAGTTAATTCTTTTAATTTTTTTAGAATTTTCTGTTTTTCATCTAGATCGGCTTTTGCAAACTTAGGACCTAATTTTTTCATCTCATCGACTACTTTATCAAATTCCTTACCAACCTTATTTACTTTTTTATTTGCCATCTTCTACACCCTCGAGATTTTTTAGTATTTGTTTTTTAAATGTTTTATAATCATTGTCAAATTTTTCAAAAAATGCTGATTGATCATATTCTGCCAATTCGCCGTCTGCATTTTGTACGAATTGTAGTTTTAGTGATTTACGGACTAAATCAACTTCCTTGTCTGTATCCTTAAACCATGATTCGGCATTTGCTAACATTTTCTTTCTAGAATATTCTGACCAGGCTTCTTTTCCTTTTGAACGTATAATCGATTCTTCCGATAAGTGACAACTAAAGCATTGTTTACTTTGATACCAAAATTTTAAATTTAAACGTTCTTCTTCAACATTTTTCAAGCTTGAATTACATTTCGGGCATTTAGCAGGAACTTTTAAAATTTCATTAATCGTATCTAAAACACTATTTGCTGGTTTCTTGCTACGAAAACCATCATGTTGCTCTATCTCCCATCGAGTACCATTTTTAACCTCAATCCAAATCTTTGGCTTATTGTTTTCAAATCGTTCTATGATGTCTTCTTCTGCAATTTTTTTATTGCCGGTGTAACCTACTTGTGTTTTATTTTGAGACTTATGGGTCCCATCGATCATTTCTTTGACCGCTTTTATATTTTGTAACTTGCTTGACATATTATTTTAATTGCTTAACTTGTAATTTCAACTTACGCTTTGCACTATCTTTCATTCCTAATTTACCAATTAGCCCTAAAACAAATTCTGCTTGCTGGCCAGCTGGTTTGGAAGCTAATGCTTTTTGTAACATTTGGAATGCCTGAGTCTGCTCTAGCTTATCACCTTTAGCATCTAAAGCGCCTTCAGTGACCTTTCCGTCATCAACGCCGGCAGTATAATTTTCTTCTACTTCAGGTTCTGGAGTTGCTTCTCCGTTTGCTGATTTCAAAGCAGCTTTTAAATACGCCATGTCATTTGGAGCTATTCCAAATTTTTGCAATACTGGTATGACTGCCTTTATTCTCTGACGTTTTGATAATTTGCTAGCACGAGCACTTATTTTACCTAAGCCTCTTTCTAATTCACCTGCACCTGCACCTAAGCTTGGTCCGGCTTCTTTTATAATTTTTTTTACATGTCCACGTATCATTGTACGCAATTCTAATTCTTTCATGGAAATATCCTTTTTAGTTTAATATAAATATACTGCTACTTAGTAAATCCCTTGTCCATTGCGAAGTTTGCTCGGCTAAATTCTAATCTATCAACTAACTTAACACCATTCCCAAATCTATCAATTGCAACATAACCTTCTGGGGCTGAAACACGTAACCCACCTTTGCCATCATCTACGAAATGCTTGGTATTATAAATAGCGTTATTATACTTATTCACAAATACTAATTTCGCTTCTGCTAATAGTTTAGTTAAATTAAATACTCCGATTATATCTTGGCTATTATCTTCTATAGAAGCCATTTGTGCTTCACCGGCGGCAATAGCTTTTTGTTTACCTTTTTCCGATTTTAGTTTATCTACTCTTTTATCTAGCTTACTCTGAACCCATGTTTTAAATGTTTCAAATGATTTTTTAGGATTATCCAGGAATTGGTTTGTTCTAATTTCACTATTGATATACGTATTTAATAATACAGATGGTAATTTATCATAATTAACATTTATTGCATCAGCTGATTTAATTAAACTAGTTACTTGTTTAGCCTCATCATTTGTTAACAACACACTACCGGTGGTATCTTTAAAGAATGCATCATCAAACCAAACACCAGGTGTACGATTCAGGCCAGAAACATTAGCTCCAAATTCAGCTCCGGAATCTAAACTTTTGTATGCTGTATGAAATACTATCCCAAATTCGGCGGCTGCTAACTCTCTACCTAAATCTGAATCTACTTCAACTGCATACGTAATTGTATTTGGTTTAAATATATAATGTTTAACACCGTCAATACTTTGAGATTTTAATGTCGAATCATCAAACATGAAATCACCTTGAAGTATATTTTGTATTCCTAAGGCCGGAAGAACTTGTAATGCTTTTTTAAGTTTATCTGCTAAGCCGGGTGCATGTCCGTGATTGAGTTCAATATCCTCATCCGTGTAGTTAATCTTAGGCTCTTTATTAAATACGGACTTTGTTCCTACAAAGAATTTGCCGTTATCAGGATTAATTCCTGTAAATATGGCAGGTGCTCCATCCCATTTAACCGTAGTATTAACTTTTGCATTTGAATTACCTTTTAAATTTTTAATAAGTTCAATAAGAACTTCTCTGGCTTGTTTATAACCAGCATCTCCTTGTGTTAAAACTAATTCTTCTAAATGAGTTAAATGTGTATTGGCCTTTGCTTCGTCGAGTATACCCTCAGACATAAATGCAGATGGCACTAAATGTTTTTGTAATCTAGTTACTTTAGTTAATAGTAAATAAATAATCCCGCCAGGTAATATTGATGCTGCTGTAAATCCTGCTAATTTCAATACATCTTTCATCTGGTTACCTATTTCGGTTTTTTGATCTTTTGTTAATGATTCTCCATGTATGGCCTTAACCAATAACTGATAAGCTTGTTTTGTTTCTGAGCCTTCTTGTTTTAATTTTTGTATAAACGATTTGAATTTATCTGATAATTTTTTTATATAACTAGTTATGTCTTCATTAATGGATTCATCTGGTTTTACTGGAATTCTAAACTTTAAAGCTGGTCTGCCATTAATTTGAAGATCACCCTTTTCATTCTTAGTAATACTCTTAACAACTACTTTCTTGTTTTTAAACTTGCCCATTAATACTGTATCTCCGATATTTACTGGAATGGTAATGTCTTCCATAATATCTGCCCACCATGCTTTATCTTGAATTTGTTCTTGGACTAATGGACCGGGTGTAGAAGGTGCATTTTTTGTACTAGTAATTGAATCTTCTGCTCCTAGGAAGTTTAAGAATTTATATCCGACTTGAGTAGCAACATTTTTTATATAGCCTTGCCATTTTTTATATGCCGGTTTTCCTTTTATATCACCTGTATAATCTGTCCCGGCCATTTTTGCTCCGGCCATACCTACAGGGAAGAATGAAACTCCCATGGGAGGTCCATCAGGGAAACTAGTCTTGCCTAGATCTGACATACCACCGTCCATAATATAATTTAATACGGAATAACCTATTGATTCTGCCATGGTCTTTGAATCTGTTTCATATGCCTTCTGGCTACCATAGAAGTATCTAGGGCCATCATCGACATCAGCTTTGGAACCATTTACATATGATGTCTCTGATATCAGTTTCTGTATATCATTTTTTATAATGAATTCATTTATCTGTTCTTCCATCACTGCAGAAAATCTTTGTTTTAATAGATCAGCGAGTCGTGGATTAGAAAATCCCATCACGTCTTTAAATATCTTTGCATCTGCAGTTGCTAGCACTTTTCGTAAGGTTGTTCCTGACATTTCACCGAATCCTGGAATCTGAATATCAACATGAGGTGCTACAACTAAATAACCATGTTTACTATATGGCAGGAGGTTACCTTGGTTTTTTTCATAGTCTTGAAAATATCCTGGCTCTCCATTCTTTTTTGTTCCTATACGAAATCTCGGATCTTCCTCCATATCCTTTTTACCAACTGCAAATAATACCGCGGTAGTTTCTGGATCGTACTTGGAAGTTATTTCAGCTGCTTGGTAAGGATTCTTAACTTGCACTACATTGGTAATTCCATGTTGTCTCATTACTGCTGCTTTTTCACGAAAGTTCAAAGGAGACTTTGGTAATTTTACAACATTGGAAGTTGCAATATAAGTATTTGACTTTCCGTATTTTGCTGCCAATTTTTTGTATACCTCGGCATGGTGCCTACCCATTGGCTGAAATCTGCCAGGGTAGATAACGATTATATCTTTAATATTACTTTCTGAAAGTATAGCTTCTGCTAACCAATTTCCTAAACTCATATTTCTTCTTTTTAATAAATATTACATGGGACTCAATTACCCGCAATGATAAGTACAAGAAATCAATTTTGTTGCGGCTGGTTCGGTAGACCAGTCGACATCTTCCAATGACTTTGCTACGGTGTAGTTATGGAACAAATCATCGTCTTGTTTACATCCATATCCGCCTGATCCAGATGCTGTTGTGATATAATCACCATTTTCAATATTGCCATTTTGATTGCTTACTAATATAGGACCATCACCTAAAGAAGCAACTTTATGTTTATACACATAAGCATCTCCTAATGCATCCGGGTTTAATCTATTAAAGTAGACTCCTAGTACTCGTTTATCTTGATATGCAGATGAAGAAATAAATCTATGCTCTGCCTGGTATCCATATCCAGAAAAATCAGATTTTGTTGTTACTAGAATTGTACCTATAGGATATATTGAACCAGAAGATGTGTTTATTTCTGCGGTTGGATCATCTGAATTAACAACATGGCCGTCATGTGCTCCTGTAAATGTTCCCCATGTAACAGTTCCGCCTGTTGCATTAACAAATGCCACCGCTGTACCATTTCCATCAAATAATGTTATATAAGATGCTTCAGCTGGATTACCGACTTGCGTATCGACACCACACCAAATTTGCATTCCAAATCGATTCGCATTGTTACCGTCATGTTTAATTGTCAGTGCATAAGTGCTAGCTAGATTTGCTACAATACCACCAGGGAAGTATACTCCATTAGTATAGCCGGCACTTTCCATCAACGTTAATAATGTGGAGGTGGTCATGCCGGCGCTTCGGCAGATCTTAAATATACCGCCATCACTATAATCATTTCCTATAGCCCATGTCCGCGAACCAGCACCGGCGTTGTGTTTACTCAAGAATGCAATGTATTGGTCAGCGGTGGAGACGGCTTGGTTCCCCATAAAGATTCGATTTGAATTATTGTTCATATCAATTGTCGCAGTACCGGTGATGGTGGATGTCGATTTCATCAGCAACTCGGTATTGGTGGAACCAGATATCAGAAGCTGAGGAGTGTCACTACTGAATATCTCCACTAGATTACCAAAGAATTTTTTTGCATGGGAATGGTCCGTAGAATCCATTATAAATGTATTTTCCTGTGACCTCGAGAAGAAATAAGTTTGTCCTCCATTAATTGGTATATTTGCCATGGTCTTCCTTTTTATTATTTTTGTTGATAGTAGTTACCTGTACTCGCTCCTACTGTCACATCATCGAATGTCATCCCAGGGGTTTGTATAATAACACGCGCGTTCTGAAATGTATCAGAACCGGAATTTGGTAAGTCTACTTGTTTAATTGTAAACCCGGTAGTTACATCAATTACACAATTCATCATTATTTCACCGCCTAAGAAGCCATCAAATATAATATCTTTACCGGCGCCGTTAGTTCTTAAATACGACCCGGAATTATCATCATCAATTGTTATTATTCGTTCTGAGAAGTTTACTGCTGTCACGTTACCATCGAATAAAGCATTGGACGCTGTTACATCACCACCTGGGGTTAGATGAAAATTAGATGATGATATTTCAATATTGCCATCCGATCCTGATATAAACTCTGTATCCGATCCTAAGAAGAATTTATCAGTTCTAATTATCAATTCCGATGGGTTGGTTCTATATCGGAAATAGCTAGATGAACCTGCTACTAACTCCAATCCTACTCCTTCATATGCATCTACTCCAACCGTTAGATCAGATGAACCAGACCACATTAAGAATCCACCAGGGCCAGTTTCTTGCGATGCTGCAGTAAACCCGGAATAACCTACTGATGCAACGTACCCGGAACTTACTCCGGCTATCTCGATTCCAGAACCTATCCCACTTCCTACAAATACAGAACCGGTTATTAAATTATCTGTGCCATCGATATATGTATTTCCTCCATTGAAAATCGCTCCATATGCAATCGTTTCTAAATCAGCTTTATTACTACGATAATCGAAATACTGGAATTTAAATGTCAATGGGGTTTTTAAATGCTCGGTCGGAATCCGTTTAAACACTCTTACATAATTTGGTGAGAATCCTGTTTGCTTATCAGCTTCAATGACTACTTCTCCTACTATCCATGCACCTTTACGAGTTACAAATTTAACATCGAATGGATTAGTTGTTTTTGCTTTGAATTGTAATTGTATATTTGCGGTTATGCCTGGGATATTTTTGCTTCGTACAGTACCAATACGATTTCCTAATTCTTTGCCATCACTAAAAACACCGGTCATTGTAGATGTAATGACACTCGGTGGATTAATTTCTCCTATAGATACATTCGACAGTGTCCGATCAATCTCTACCTGAGAACCTGAAATATAAACATCTAATCTGTTATTGCTGATATTCATGTCATCTGTGTCATATAAACCAATATTGGCTGGTAATGCAACTTGAAATTTAACAATATATGTAGTATCTTTAAATAATGTTTGATGATATAATGGTTTTATAGAAAATACAGTTGCGTTATTAACAGATGATGTATACTGGTTTGGTGACCATGTCGGTGTTATTTCCGCACCTCCGATTAATGTATCTTCGTTATAACCGAATGCTGTGGTATTAGTCGGAGTTGATGTCTCTAAAACACCATTTACTACAGACCCAGTAGTCCAATATTTTTCAATTTCTTGAAGACTTTCAAAGTTGCCAAATCTTTCATATGTAGTCCCAACTGCTACATGCGTTTCTAACGACGCCGTATCAATTAATATATTCTGGCGTTCTAATATAGTATCTCCTAGATCAATAAAATCACCGAAGAATCCACTGGGCTTGTATAAAGTTTTAATGCGATACACATCACCTGTTTCTGGTTCTGTGTTTGCGATTATTATATCCGCAAATGAAGATGAATTTTCTGTATAAATAACATCTGCTGCTTTGATGTAACTAGCAGTAAAGTCTGTAGCCTGGTTAATTGTATTTATTATTGCTGTTCCGGTTTGGCTGATGACTGCCGGTGCTCCGCCTTTGCTAGTCGAAGTTGCTGCTCCGGTTCCTACAGTTATTGCAAAAGGTCCGGAAGTATTATCCGCTTCATTAACAAATCCTCCATATTGGGCGACTCGTGCTGTGGTTGATGTTAATATGTCAGTTATTGCAAATTTTATCGATCCGGATAATGGTTGAGATGTAATTGAATTCGATGTATTAGCGGACCATTCATTTGCGACTTGTGTATTCGGAATAACTTCCCCTGATGAATTTTTACCGGTTTCTGGTGGTGCTGATACTATAGGATCTTTGATTTCCAATACCGCGCCTATCATGTCTATTGTCAATGGAAAGTTCGAGACAGTTAATTTGGAGAATCCGGATAGGGTATTTAATGAAGGCGAATCCATTTGGTTACCGGAGGTATCCTGCAAAGATGTTTCTAGGTTACTAGTATCATAAAACTGGGTTCCGAAGTTTGGTGAGAAGGCCGAATTTCCTCCTTCGGCTGGAACTGTGGTTACGGTCGCCGGTGCAGAAATAGTTGATGGTTGTGGATCAATTACTAACGACACTCCTGCCAGGCTAGATGTTTGTTGTGTAAATATATTGGTTATATCGACCGGCTGTAAATATGGTTGAATTACTTCGGATATTGTCAATGATGGTTGTATCGCGAATATTATTTCTGTATCATTTGCCGATGTCGGGGCTACTGGCACTGTACGCTGCCATATAACATTTGGAATATCTGCATTTAATGGCGAGTTAAAATCCCGGCTATATGGAATTTTCTGGCCGCCGGCTTGTTTTACCCTTCCTGCGATATATACCGTCGCAAGGCCAGGAGCTGTATCCGGGAATATATAAACGGCGATTACTCTCGAACCATCCTTTTCGATATACTGTAATGGTTCCCAATATATAGGGTTGCCATTAAAATCTAAAATTTCGATATGGAGTCGACTATTCTCGACTAATGCATTGGCATTGGCTCTTAATTTAAATAAATTTTTACCGGATGTCAACCGATCGGGAAATTGTATAATATTAAAATAATCATCAGAGAATGGGGATGTATCGACGGTTTGATAGCTATACCCTTCTTTGAGATTTATTTTACTGACCTTTTTAGGTAACGGCATTTATACTTCCTTTATTATAAATATTACGAATAGTTTATTTTAGAGTATCCAGACACTTTTTTAATTTCTATCAAGCTATCAACAATATCACGCATTGCATCGATATGAGATATACATAACACAAAACCAAATTCTGATTTTAAATAGTCAAATAATAAATGCATATTGTTTAAATTTTCAGAATCTAATACGCCAAACCCTTCATCAATGGCTAAGAAATTAGGCCTTGGTAACGACGTCACATTAATCAATGATGACCGGATCGCTAATGACGCTACGAACTTTTCCATCCCGGAAGTTAATTCTAATGGCCAATAATTATCTGTATCATATACTATATAACTATTAATATTTTTACCATCGGTATTTAATATCATTGTGAAATCGACTATCTGTGTAAGTATATTATTTATTTCGGATTCAATCTGAGGTATGACTTTTGTAATCAATTGATACGGCACGCCGTCTCTTTTTATTGATTTTAGATAATATTCATATCCTTTATACTGCAGTTCTAATTCTCGTAATCGGTTGATAGATTCATCTGCTGTTTCTTTGTTCTTTTTGGCAACTTCAATCCTGCCTGACATTGTTAAAATATTTTGTTCTAAGCGTTCTATTTCTATAGATAAGCCATTACGCTCGGATATTATATCATCGATTTCTATTTGCTTTTCTTTATTAAAAAGAATATCAGCTTTATATTGTTCGGCTTCTGCTAGTTTAGACATCGCGGCGCGCATCCAATTATTATGTAATTGAGTTTTACTGTCATATGAGTTTAATTCAGTAGTTGCGCGCTCCAGTGTATGTTCAGTACTGGAGATTAATTCTTTTATTCTATACAACTCAACTAGTTGATTTTGTGCTTCTGAATATAATATTGCATGTTGATGATCTTGTTCTTCTTTTTTTATTGCCAATAATCGCTGATTTAGTTTAGGTATATCATCTGATGCTTGCTGTGCTTCATGTAACCATGGATTGGCCATGCAATGTTCACAATCAGGGTTCCATTTATGATCTTCTAATTTCGACTCTAAACGCTCATTTGCTCTTATTTCTGATTCGAGTATTGGAATTTTATTGTTCTGGATATCTTCTATTAATTTAAGTAAATGTTGCATTTCTACTTGCTCCGCCTCGAGATCTGTTACATTGTACTCTAAAGCTTTTTCGTTATATTCTGTTAATAGAATTCTATATGAATCAATTGTACCTTGTTTTGTTTTTAACATATCATCGTATTCAGTACGTGATTGGGTAAATGAATCAATCCTAGCTTGTGCTTCCTTGGTTGTTAATACATCATCAGATATTGTTTTTAATTCAGATGTCATTGTAATTACAATATCATTTAAATCATTAAACATGTTCTGGTGGGTATTTTTATCTTCTTGCATTCGTTTAAATGGCGTTGTTAACTGCTCTATTATTTGTATAGATTCTGCTATGACAGTACTATGATCGGTACGTTTATATTCTCGTATCAATGCTGAAGTATCTCGTATATCCTCCGCGGCTATTTGATATTGCTTTTCGAATACATCAATATCTAAAAACTGAGTTAATAGTTCCTTCCGCTCTCTTTGTGACATGTCAATGAACCCGGTATTATTGTTTTGTAATGATAATGCGGTTAGAATAAAATCATCATATGAACCAATATATTTCCGTATAATTTTATTAGTATGATCGCGCTGCTCACCATTTAATAATATCTTATCGCCTTTGTTATCATACGTCCAAAAATCAACATTAACCTTAACATGGCCATTGGATTGTTTTTTAGCATTACGTTCAATCACAAATTGTTTTCCGTCTAACTCAAATTCAAATTTACAATGGAATGCGGTTTTTTTATTGTTTAAAACATGTACAGCTTTTGTAGTACGGCTACATCGATCAAAACAACAAAATGCTAATGAATCTAAAAGAGTTGACTTACCACTTGCATTAGCAGCGAACAAGCCATTGATACCATTAATGTTTGTAAAATCAACTAAATTATCTTCTCCATAACTAAACATATTTGAAAATTCAAATCGCTTTGGCATCCATATTACATTACGCGTTATTTCCGAATCAGGTAATTTAGAATGGACCGTACGATTTATATGACGGACTACATCCAACATCTCATCTGATATGGCATATTCTGACTCTAGGTAATCAGAAATAATATTATTTTGCCATTCAACGTCTCTTACATTACCAATTGATAATTTCTGAGTTCCAGTGGTTGTATTTAATGAATGTACTTTTTGTATAGCTATTTCCTGGACTTTATATTTTTTACGTATTTTAGATACTACTTGTTTTAGGTCTGCTGTACTAGTATCTTTAACTTTTAACCTAAGTCTTGGTTTTGGTGGTACTTTATCTGATGGATTTGTTATTATACCGTTATCAATTTCAAATGTATAATAACCGAATTGATTTTGTATTTCAACAAATTTACCAGTTAGTGTAGTCATATCCCATTCCATGATACCATGTGTCAATGCCTCACCATGGTTCTGTTGTATCAATGACCCAGGGTAAACAATTGTCTTTTCATCATCTAGATATTGTTCTGGTTTATGTATATCGCCTAATAATGCTAAGTCATGGCCTTTAAATAAACTAGTCTTAACATGATCGTTTGATATTGCATATCCTATATCAGTTACCGCGGAATCTACCGCTCCATGGTGTAATGCAATTTTAATTTCACCATCAAAATCTTTTGCTTTTATATAATTTACAGGCTTTTCAAAAACTGACATTACGTTAAAGTGTATGTTCGAAATCATATATACACCATTGTCTTTAAGGTAGTGTATATCAGTGTGTTTGAGGGCCGTAACGATGGGAGATAATGCATCTAATCGATTAGAGTTATTTAGGTTACAATCATGATTTCCGGTAATAATTAACGTAGGTGCAATATCAGCTAAGGCCCGAAAAAAATTAGACGTCATTTCGATTAGTTCTGGAGACATGTCCGTTTTTGCATGAACAATATCACCTGCAACATAAATTATACTATTGGAAGTTTTATTGTTTTTTATATAAGAATATAATTTTTTAAATACTTCTGAATATTCTTTATGTCGATTCACGTTACGTATGTGTACATCCGCAATATGGAATATTTTATCTATTTTATCAATTCCGATGTTTATAAGCTGCATAATATTTTTTGTTCCATTAATTTGTCTGATGATAATAGTATTGTATCATTTATAAGTTTTTGTATAGCCTCGAATCCTAACTCAGCAGGATCTTCATCATTTGGTAAATCAACTAAATAAACATCGACTCCATTTGCCATGAAATATTCAGCTGTTTCCAATGCTTGTTTCTTTGCATCATTATCCAAACAAATATAAATTGTTTTTACTTTCCTTTCAATAATTCGTTTTTTTAATATATCTGGGATAGTTTTACCATATAATGGGATAGCGTTACGTTTAATTGCAATTGCATCAAATGCGCCCTCGACTAATACAATCGGCATATCCCAATTGATATGTAATTCAAACCCGATAATATCTTTTGATGCATTTGGGTTCTTATGTTTCCAGCCATCACTTTCATAATATGCACGTGATACAAAATAATTTAAACTGCCGTTTGCATCAAAACTCGGTATTACTATCTTGCCGGCATATTCTCCACTGCGGCAATAACCTATTCGGTATTTTAAAATATCTTCAATTGTTATATTTCTTTTTTTATATAAATAATGTACGGCGTTTCTATACTCCGGAGATGATTTATCAAATATCCATAATGGTCGGAATTTTTCTGGTAAATGTAATACCGGGGTATCTGTTGAAGTCTTCCTAGGACGTATCTCAACATCTTCTAATAGATTAATTAATTGAGAAATCTTAGCACGATCTGCATTCAATCGCCTGAATAATATAGGTAATTTACGTCCTTTCGCATTACATATCCAGCAATGCCAGTGCTGGGATTGAATATTAACTTCTAATTTTTTTTTATAATGGCTACAAAATGGACAGTGGAATGCTACATTATCATTACCTTTGATCTGGCCTTTACCTAATACTGTTTCTATTAATGTAACTAATGGAAAGTTGCTCATTTATTTACTATTTCAATACATACTTACAATATGTCATTGTCGTATTTATATAACTAATCATATTTTTCATTTTATTCAAATATATCATTTATATCAAATACAAATTTATATTAATATGAATATATAAAAAAATTCTCATAAGATCAACCTTTTAACCAACTTTCTGGAATCTTTTTTTCTGCCCATTGAATTCCATGCTTATCACAATAATCACTATATGTAGTTTTCGAGCCTTTTCTAATTTTAGTTTTAGCTGATTGGAACACTAACCGGATATCTAATTCCGGGTGTTGTTTTTTTATTAGTAGGTGTTTTTTCCGGTCTTCGGCAACCCAACGGCCTTTGGTTTCAATTAAGATGCCATTTGGTAATGTAAAATCAATTGTGTATTTATGCTGGGTCTCCGGCTTAATGTAATTAATTACCGTATCTTCATATCCAAATTTGATTTTTGATTCTGATAATTGACTTGATACTGTATGTTCAAATCCAGACCTATAACCATGTTTAATTGCATTTGCTCGTACTTTCGATTTCGATCTCCAGCTCATAATATAACCTTTATTATAAATATGCTATAGGTTAATAGTCCCAGCGAATAACAAAATTCATATCGATATCATCACGTTTTTCTACAGGTTCTGCTAATTTACCGACTGCTAGCATTTGACCCGCATCATTATATAAGCCAATTGATGTTATATAAGGATTAAGTGTACCCGATACAAACGCACTTTTAATATAATCTCCCGGGCCATTGAATGTCTCGGCAGCTCCATCATCGTTACATGTATTATCAAACCCAGTTGCTGGTCGGTATACAGAAGTAGGGTTTGTAGATATATTAAATGTTGCTTTAGGTACCCGGACCATTACTTCATTTTCGTAAATTGTATGCTGTCCCTTATATGTTAATTTAAACTCGCTAGGTAACGAACTGGGTTCTTTAATTAACATGTCATGATATTTAGGCATTGGTGATGATATTACTATCTGGCCGTTGCGATAAAAAACATTTCCCATGCGGTTAGTTTGATATATCGAACCTGTATAGAAATCATTATCAGCTAATGAAGTTATATGAGTTTGAGTGGCAGTATAGTTATACATCCGTAGTTCAGCAATATTACCATTATATGGATTTGTTCGGCTGGCATCATCCATTAACGAATCAGTACCGATTAAAATATTTGCATTATTCAATGTTGAATCAGATGGTAACGAACCAGCCGACCCGGTTAATTGGCCATTGATGTATATCTGGCATATAGAAGCAGAATTTTGTACGGCTATATGTGCCCAATCACCACGATATGATGTAGATGCTGATATATGTAATTGTTTTAGGCCATCACTTGCTTGGAAATGTAATTCATCATTAATCAATGATATATGCATTGGCATTCGTAATTTAGAAATATTAGACCCAGGTGTACCAATTGGTAAATTGACATCTCGAATTTTCTGCATTTTGTTAATTGGATCGAAATAAATTTCACGCCTATTCCCATACTTACTTAAAATTACACCGGATGACGTTAGATCTTTGGGTTTAATCCAAAATGATAATGTCCATGCATCACATTTTTGAGTCCCTTCGTATATTTCATTATCACGTAACTGTACATAACTTGATTCACTTCCGGTGAAAAACCCAGATAATCCAGAAGCAGCGTATACACTACCCGATATAAATACATTAACACCATGTTCAATTTTAACATTTGATGCTACAGCAGTACTATCAGTTCCTTGTAGATAATATTTTATAGGCTTGCCATCAGAGATAGTCCCTAGAATCAGATTATCATCAAATCTGCGATATTCATCATTAAATGAAAAATACATTTCGAGTCTGCTAGAACTTGCATAAGAACCAATGTCATGTGCATTATCACGCAAATTACCTAATCCATCATCTGATGCTGTAATTGCAAAAGACGCATTGGAAATATTAGTAGTAGAACCAGTAACGTATGTAGCTAATGTCAATGTATTAGGCCTTACTCGTTCTCCCATTTCATGATAAGGAATAGTAAAGACAGATGCAGTCATGAACAAAAATTTATCCGTAGTATTTCGATTTGTCAATTCATTACACCTGGTCTGATCATATGGATATCGATAATATTTATGGTCTATAGATTTCCATACTACATGTTGATTCGTCCCATCCCATGCATTATCCGGATAATTATAAGATGCATCACCTATAGCCGGAGGGAATTTTTTGTGTGATGCTTTATATATGTAAAATTTTTCAGCCTGGGCATCTGCCGTGTTATTTACAATATAATTTTTAAATGCTTTAAATTGACGATGCTGGACATCGTTTTTACGTACATTCCGAAATACTGAAGGCTGTATAGGCATATCATTTTATCTTAAAAATCTAATTTTACTTTAACCAATACCTCGCGAGTAAATGATTTTAATATCGGCTGACTCATCTTCGCTACTGCTAATAATTCACGTCTTTGATTATACATACCAATAGTAGTTAAAAACGTTTGAGGATCATTAATAAAAGTTGTAAATGCTAAATCACCATCAGAACCTGTAGTAAACGATGGATTATTTGAATAATTATAATCTCCATTTTTGACACGCACAAAATAATATGTTGATTTAACTTGCTCAGATGATCTGGCTTGTAATCCATAATTATCACCAGCTGCGGAATTAACTGTAGCCGATCCAGATAATGAAGTATATAATTTCATTGCATTATCTCCGGCAACTCCTGATCCTGTAACAGTACCAAAGGATGCTGATAAATTCAACCGGTTTGCATCTAATATTACAATTCCTGCTTCTGGATACATTAAACCAAAGTAATCCGGAGCATCTGGATTATATATTATAGTTCCTTCATCAATAGTTCCGGAAACAATATTATATACTTTACCCGATTCGCCCACCGCTGCATTAGCTGTAGATGAATCATCAATTAATCGTAACACTGGTGTATTGACGCCATTTGACATTACCACATGCGATCCTGTCATTTCATTGTTTGGAAACGCTTCACCATCGAGTTGAGCTAAATTGATTTCAATATTACCCGGATCTAGTTTTTCACGGAACCTTGCTCTATTAAAATTGACAACATAAATTCTATCTGTATCTGTACCATTAATTGTAAATTTCTTATCTAATGGTTGCAGTAAAATTTGCGCATATTGTTTATATATCGCTCTAGATGGCGTATCATTATTCAAGTTACCGGTTACATCACGCGATCCAGATCCGTTATAATCCCCATATGCTATAGAAAACTGAGGCTCAGTCGTTACCTGAGTCGATGGCTTATTATATATTTGTCTGTAATATGAATTTTGAATGGCAGTAGCTGTTGACTGTGTATGAAAATTTAATAAACTCCCTGTATTCCCGGAAAATAAACCTCTAGTAACCGTTTCCACGTTATTTGGTAATATATCATCTTCTGCCATGAACGGTGTATATGTCCGGCCGTTACGAGCTCGTCGCGACGCTAATGCACGCTCTTCTAATATTCTATTAGCTAATTGCCGTGCCGCATTTTCTATTGCTTGCTGCGAACCCAATTTGGACGATGACCGCCTAAATGATATTGCTCTGCTTGCTAAACCCATTCTATTCCTTTTTTATATCTTTATTTTATCTAAAACGTCGACTCTTTCACATTTGCAATACCAGATATCGTATCTGCTTTAATTGTTACTTCTAACAATGCACGCCCACCTGTTTCATTACCAATGATTAAGACCGTACATGTACGAGCCGTATTTAATTGTGTCTTAGCTGTTATTTCAAATTCCATACCCTGTACAGTAACTGATTGAGCTGCTTCATTATCACCAATAAATTGAGGAACAGATGCTCCACTTTGATTCGGTGCTGATCTAGTTGCTACAATCTTCGCGGCATCAGAATCTGATAATATTGCAGTATAACCAAATGATTGATTACCAGAATTAAAATTAACAGTTGCCGGCTTAATTGGCAACGTCATCCCTGTTGATAAAGTCACAGTAGTTTGACCAAGTTGTATTACTGGTATCCTAGCTGTTCCTTTAGGCAATGTTACTAATTTATATTTCATCATCTGAGATTCATCAGTCAACGCTTCGGTAACCGGCATATTTTCTATAGCAGCTCCGTAAAACGCTGTTCCTAATGGATGTTCCGGATTATATAAATCATAATCTACTTCATCATCTGCCAATGCAAATTGACTGATTTGAAATTCATTTTGACCACGTGCCAATAATTCTCTACCTTTTTTAGTAAGAATTGCATCTACCGTAATCGTACTGTTATCTAAATATCCCATTTTTACTCCGCTTTATTAATAAATATACTCGACTTTAAATTATCTAACTGTTAAGTTACCTGGATCTAAAGTATTACCCAATCCGGCTTGTTGAGGTGTAGTATTATAAAAGATTTGATTTGCATTAACTTCATAAATCTGCACAATCGGTTTACCATCTAACGCCGCATCCGCCGAAGGCATATTAATACCAGGTGCTGTTAATTGTGTCCCATTAAAATATAACCGCTCGGTTTTTTCGAAAAAATCATCATGATAAGGAGCTGTCTGTATACTACTACTATAATACATTCCTAATGACTGACTTAACAATCCATTATTAATACGTTCTCGTTTATTTTCAAAAGTACTACTTCCGGAGTAATGATAAATCGTCTCGGAATAAATTCCACTCTTCCGGTACTCATCCACATAAAGTTGTTTAAATGAATGACAAACTTCATGTATGGTAATGATTGGTACTAACTTGTAAACGAAAAATGAATCGGTAACCAAGGAAATATTCTTAAATTGTATTATACATGTAATTAATGTATTCGCCGGAACTAGTATTTTTTCGAATGATATAGTGTCACTGAGTGTTGTAGAATTCACTGTTAACGCCCCTTCGGTGCTAGCTAATACATTATCATACCGATGATTGACATCAACAACACCATTCAACTCAGATGTAGTAGCCAATGTCGCGACATATGACCCAGATAATGGCATGGTACCGAATTTCATCAATGAAGTTATTTTTAAATCAATTGAAATTTTTGTATCATATTGTGATACTGTATCTAACTGCAATCGTATTTGTTTGGTATAATCATTTGCTGATATAGTCGACTGAATCTTCCGTCCGTTTATATTAGAATCCTGATTGCTAATATTTTCGTTCCACCAATCAGCTGAATTATTAGTAGCAGATACGTTCCTCCAATTATCGTTGCTAGCTGTAATCTCCGGTTTAAATAAAACGCTTTGATTGTTATAATCTGTAACAATTCTTTCTAGAACGCTGGCGTATTCATAATTAGAATCTATAATAGATGCTGTAAATTCTACTAACTCATCAACTGGTGGTATCGCTATAGTACAATAATTCATACTGCCGGTGATGGTCGGTGTACCAACAAATCCCGTATATTGGACTATATCAATAGCAGATGGAACCACTGTTGCGGATTCATCGCCTCCGATAACACCTTCATAATCAGTTATATCAGCGCTCCATGTAGTTTCAAAATCCGCTATAGATGCATCATATGTCGGGGTATTAACACGAGGTTGTTTTGTAATCTGGACTTTAGATCGTTCCAGGATATTCGGTTCTATTAATAATCCGGTCGCCTCATCAATCCGTTCAGGTAACGTTTGTTTTATTTGGTTGAATAATGTAAAATCGAATTGGCTAAAAATTCTATTATATGAATTAACATCTGATGCGTTCGTAAACTTTTTCCAGTACTGGCCGGAGAACCTTTTTAGATCTTCATATGCAACGGTATATTCATCATCCGGATCACCTATAAAATCATCTAATTCTACCCGGCCGGTATGATTGAATATATCCTTATTAACTTGATCTGCGAAGCTATAAAACAATCCTAATTTATGTGAATCTAATGGAGCATTGTCAAATGATGATACCTCGGATGAATTAATAGGAGATAACCTTTTTGTTAGATAATTACTCTCTAACCTAATTTTCTCAGACCTAGGATTATTTGCTCCTACCGAAGCACCTCTTATATAATATGTTTCCTCAACCGGAAGAAAATTCCCACGTTCTAGATCTTCCGCTACTTCGAAGCCGATAGCAGTTGCATTGGTAGAAAATGCATTTGCAGTCGTAAAATCTTTTATTTTCTGATTTGGATGGCTAGATGAAATAATCGTGCCATCAGTACTTAAATCAATCCCAATAGTTTCGGAACCTAATGTATATTGCCGGACTAGTGTATCATATGAACTAGAAGGTGATAATCCGCTTACATAAGAAGATGGATTAAGTGTATGATCATCAAATGCAATTTGTGATATATCTTCTAGATATTCACGGAACTCTTGCATCGAACCAGAATAGGTCCCAGGCATGCCATCCATTAGATTACTTAAATACGAATTAACATTTAACAAATCACCCGATCCTGTATTCCCGCCTATATAAACAACGTTCTTATCAATTACAGATGGTTCTGACCACATCAAATAATGATCGGTATTAGTAGGTGTTATATCAAAACTACTAGTATGTGAGATTTTACCTTTTATAAAATCAGATGCTTCTTGAATCCGGAATCTATATATGGTATCTGCATTAGACCCTGTATTAAAGGTATTATCAGTACCAGTGGTAATATAAGAAAATGCAACATTCCAAAAACTGCCATTAAAAACAGGAATCCAATTAGATGATGCTGTTATAGGTGATACTCCGGAGCCACTACCAAATGATACATTTAATCTCCCAAATTCAGAACTCCCAGAGTATGACCCCGTATGTTCAACTGCTAATTGTATTAACGGGTCACCGGAGTTGTTAACTTGAGAGTATAATAACATGCTACTAGAAGTATATGGCTTGAATCTAAATTCTCTAGTTTGTGCCGGTATTACATTCGGAGTTGTTACGCCCCTACCCCAGTAGTTTATACTAGCACTGACATGCAATGCAGAATAACTAATAAATGAACCGGTATTAAAATCTATTGCATATGAATATCTATCCTCTGTCAATACAGGCCAATCGGTTGCTGATACCTTTGGACCTCCATATTCACGTATTGATAATAATGATTTCGGTACGCCATATATATTTAACAGTGCATCGATACTCTGTACAGTTCCACGAGTCTTTAATATATACGGTAAATTATTAACAATACGTCTCCATACCTCTCCGGTAATTTGCTCATCCGATATTGAAAAGATACTCCCAGTTTGAGCATAAGAACCGGATTCATCCGTACCTAATTTGTATTGTGATAGCTGACTAGCTTGATTACCATTAACTAACTGCCAGCCTTGAGATTTGGCAATTGCAGGTAATATGTCTTTGTCTATTCCACGCTTTGGATGTTCTTCTTTAACATGTACCTGGGTTAACGCATTTGCATATGTATATAATATATCAAAATGCTGTGCTATCATATTAACAAATTTATCATATTCACTATTATTAACATCTTCTCGTATATACTGAGGTATTGTTTTTGCTAATTGATGTGGATTCTCGGTATCATATGATACTCCATTGGCTGCTGATGATGCATACCAATTTTCTGAAATCGATGCTGTTGTATGATATAATTTATATCCAGTACTGGTTAAGTACTTTGGCCATGGCGTAATGGCATATGTATCCACTCCTGCAATGATACTACCAGATAACCCATGGGTGAATATACTAGCCGTTGGTTCGTTATACAACCACGTTTCAAACTTATCAAAAGTACCTATCAATGCATCTTTACGTTTCAGTGTAGAGTTAATATTAACAGATAATGAACCGCTAATGGACCCGCTAGTATTATTTAATGTACCTAACCGCTGGTCATAATATTCGACTTGTTCTAATTTTTGCTTGAAATTATATACCCTGTCATATGCTGAACCATAATAAACAAACTTATCAAATCCGGAATAATCTATTCCTAAATCCACCCCAGATAACGAACCAGAAAACATTGACTCTATAATTTTTTGAGACGTAGTAGCATTCGAGCCTAACAATTGATTCCAGCTCTTAAAATCAGTTTCCGTAATAGTAGTATACCCGGTGTCTATTTCGAAATTCGGCGGCTTAATCGAATTAGGTACATTCGTCGGTGCTAATTGATCTAAACTGACATTGTCAATATACGAGTCAGCTATTACTTCGACTAGATGTACACGCTGTAATAATTCTATATCATTGGCTTGAAACGGCTTATATAATTTGAGGGCCAATGTATCTTCATTTTGATATTCTTTTAATCCGACTATTTTTGCAAATTCATTATTGCCTAGATTTAATGCAAAATCATTATCATAAGCACTGAGGTATCTATCTAGAAACTGCTTAACTATAGTCTCTTGGTCATCCTCGATATACCGTGATGCGAATTGTGTTAATAGCATTTCCGAATTATTCGGTGCTATATCAGTTACTTTTAATAATGGATACTCATATGTACCTACTATGTCATAGTATACATTTATATTGACCTTGAAATATCCACGCTTTATATTAAAATCAGTAAATGCTTCTACATAATCAATATATAACTTGCCATCCTTCACGACAAATGCAGTTATCGGACCTCCACCTAAATACACTTCCGTGGCCGGCGTATAAATATGCATTTCAACAACAGGCGTTTCATCTGGTCGTATTGCCAATTCTGTTAATAGTAATTCTGGTATATCTTTTGTACTCCATTCCATACCACGCGATAATCCCGGCGTCGTACGAATTTCGTTTATATTGCTATATCGGTCTAATGATCCCATCTATTAATAAATATACTACTCTTTTATTGTTACTCTAAATCTGGTTGGTGTTTCGTATACACATCACTACTATCAAATTGTGATGCTATGGTCTGGGCCTGTGATGGCCAGGCTATCCAATATTTAGACTTTTTCTCATGAACTCTTTTCCGGACCTTATTAACAGCGTTTACAATCTTTTTGCCAAGGTCTATATAAGATGTATGAATATAGTCTTCTAATGCGTTTAGATATACAAATAGATCAGTATCTATTGATTCATAATAATCACGAGCTTCGGTTAATACATTTAAAATATCTTCTAATTCTTCTACTGTAGTGGCTCTAATTAATCGACCATCAATCGTTGATATATATTCTGATAATGTTTCTACTTCTGCTGTCAGTTCCGCCAAGAACGAATCAGCTACTATAGCCTGTTCGATTAATGATACGGTATTATCGCCGGTGATAACATCATTAGGCGGTTCGGTAGATACAACTTTATCAATCCCGGAAAGGCCAACACCATCCGGGTCTATAATGACTTCCAGGATATACTGTGCAATACAGAGTTTAAAATAATTCCCATCTTTCATTTGTTGCCGTTGCCGCCCAGCCCTCTCTGGCCTTCCATATCGTTGTGGCGCACCATCACCTGGTGAATCAGATGTATCGCCAATTTGATGCCGTGGTCCCGATCCTCGCTGAGCTTCTGTCCCGGCATGTCTCATAGGATCACTTATTAACCTTATGATATCCGAAGTTTTATCATATCCCATTAATGCTGTGGCCTTTCCATTCTGGTCCTTGGCGTTGGGGCTCGATCCGGGATTTAATGTATTAATCATCCACGGGTTACCGCTGTTATACCATATATCATTTTCTTCGGATTTTGAGAATTGTCTTGATATAGTACCTTCCTTTTCAAATAACCTGAAAAAATGAGCTTCAGAACCTTTAGATTTCACTTTACCATTATTTTTCTTTTTATTAAAAACCCAAAGACCTCCCGGTGGAGATAAAATTTTATATAAATCAGAGCCGAAATTAAACTTCTGCCTTACTTGCCCGGCAAACCCACCTTGAATCCCGGATAATTTATTTGTAAATTCTTGGGATTTAGCAGCAATCGGAGGAAACAATTCTTTGATTTGTATTAACGCAGCATCGAAAAATTCTTGTTGGATAGCTTGTTCCTGTAATATCTCATATCGCTCCATTGGATAATAAATTAATGAACCTCTAGGCTCAAATGGCTCTAATTCTTCCACACCGAACATATCTAGATTATTACTTTCATATCGACGATACCGTTCATATTCTAATGGGTCTAATCGATTAACTTGGACTACTTGGCTAAAATCATCCCATATACGACGAACTCCTGTATCTATACGTGATTCGCCTAATACTACAATAGCACCGGCTTGAGCCAATATCTGTATTATTCCGTTTTGTGCTGACAGCGCCTCGAATTGCTCATCATCTAAATCATCTACCGATCTTGCATCTAAAAGCTGACCGGTTAACTCGTTTACAGGATAATCTTCTAATCCACCTTCGTAATTCGAAATATCAATACTGTTAAATCGTGCTATGTCCTTTAACGTTCTTAATGATAATACGCCTTTTAAATGCCCATGTATCATAAATCGAAGATCGAATATTAAATCATCAAATAATGTATTACTAGTCCCATTTTCTATTATAGATCTAACATATCCTCGTGTAGGCCATTTTAATATGAGTAATTTACCTTCGTATTGACCCCGGAACACTTCTAAATCAGTAGGCGCCAATAAACATGCATCTTGATAAAAATCTTCCGGGTCTGCTTTAATTAACTTCATATCTAAATATTCGGTATCACTTAAAAAATATCGATATAATCTAGGACATACATCTTGAGTAGCTGATAACCGTGGCCATTCTAAGCCTTTGGCATTAGAACGAACATCTTCAATATCTTGTTGACTAGGGGTCGTTAATATCCGGGCCGGAAGTAGTTGCAAATAATCACCTGGATCTCTCCAGAATTTATTACCGGTTGTTGTTGATCCTAATGTATACCCCGATTTGAATCTTATATACGGCGACCATTGATATGACCGGTCTGTTACAGATTTAAATGTCAATTCATCTAATAACGTTGCTGGTGGATTAACTTCTCCGAGTTCGTTTACATCTTCGTTATCTAGATAACGACCGTCTAATCTTAAATCATATGTAGTAAAATCCTCTGGCTGAGCTTCCGCTATATCAGCATATGTAGAGCCACGTTCAACTAACATAACTTCTAATGTTTTATAATTTGGAATAGGCCTTGCAACACCACGTTCAATATACCAAATGCAAAACATATCATTGATAAGTCTATCCGGATCTTCGCCTCTTGCAACACGGCTGTACATCGTTTCCGGACCTTGTTTAAGATATAAATCATGGAAGTCAAATGGAGTAGCATCTAATTCAATAACCTTTAAAAATAATCCATCTGGCGCCGGCGGCGCAAAAGTACCTTCATCTTCAGATAAATAAAATTCGAATTCATCTAATAAAATTTCATCTAATTCTTCATCATTAACACTCGGCACTAGTTTATTTATTGGATATTCTGCATATGATGCAGATTCATCTGCATCTAATTCTAATACTTTACTGTACTTGTTACGAGATGCTAATGCCACCGGTGTGGGTACTTCGGTTTGTTTTAGTGATAATTTTCCTTCTTCTAACATTTTATCATTAGGAAATTCTTCACGTAATATTTTAACTAGTATCTCAGCCTCGTTAATTTCTTCGAATTGAGTTGGGTCTTGTCTATCTAAAAATCTATTTGCCATTATCTTTCAACCTTAAAATAATATCCATTATCATGTATCTGTATATCATCACCACCTTCACGCTCTACCTTTAAAAGTATTTTATAATATCGTTCTGGCATGAATGTATTTAATCTTAATTTAAAAAATGATCCTTTCATATCACAAGAGATTTGTGTAGCCGACGTATCAAAAGGAATGATAGTCTCTTCAGTTACAGCATCTTTGATGCTATAGTAACTTGATGTTGGTAATCTATCTTTTGGTAAATACCATGAACCGGTTTGATATGCCTTTGTTGGATATTCCGGGCGGACACCTATACGAAACACGGAGTTATCCGCTTCATAATAATTTCTGCGGATATTTTTAAAGTATGGAACATACGTATCGCTATCAATCTCAGAATATGAACCCGTACCGGTTTGTATACTATCATCCCATGATACTTCTAACCTCGGAATAAAAATAGTATTGGTATTCCTGCTATAAAATTTTATACTACCTAAAATATTACCGGAGTTTTCATCTTCGGTAGTACGTTTTAATATCAATCCATTATTAGTAACTGTCCCATCGATCCATTTAGATATAATATCAGTGATGTTCATTCTGATATGAGGTAATTGATTCGAAAAGGATTGGCTAGCTTCAAACCCGGAACCAGTTATCCATGTACCGCCACCTGGATTAGTAGCGGATGAATCACCACTACTAGCTGCAGAGCCGGTATTCCATTTGGTCCCGGGGTCAACTGCATCTCGGTACTCCCATGACGACCCAATTTTAGATATTGGTATATCAGTTTTAAGGCCTTGGCCGGTATCCCATGATTCGGATATCACATATGCTTTTAAATCATACGTCAAAGTAAGGTCTGAGGCATCGGCTGCTGTCATCGTCAAATAAACAGATGCCGAATTAACAGAATTTCCCAATGGAGGTATTTTATTATCAACGATAGATTGAGATAAATCAGATATATTATTATTACCAATATCTAATAGTATACGAGAATTATAAGTATCGGCTTGAATAAAGCCATTTAAACGAGAACCTGACGCTATTTTAGTTAATTCTAAAATAGGGTCGTGGCCTGCATTTGCCTCTATATTACGTTCATATAACGTATTATTACGGTCTGTATAATATAATTGATACATAATTACTATCCTGTTATTCTTACTTTTATATCTTTATTAGGATATCTAACTTCAAAAATCATCGGGTCTAGGCTTGGATATACAATTCCATTTTTCGTAGCCCCTTCGATATCATATACATTTTCAGCATATCCTTGTTTACTATTATATAAATTAGTCATTTCAAATCGCGCAACGGTCTGTACGCCGGATATCGCATCTAATTCCGACATGATATTTGGTATGATAATCGGTCCATTAATTTGCATGCGATTTACATGCAACAATTCTTTTATCTTCTCAACTACACGTAATTGCACTTCTTGGTTATTAGAATTAGCTGAAGGCATGATATCACATTCAATACCAACATTGACAATATATGCAGTTTTGATATTTATTGCATCTGTTAGCATTCGGAATTGCGAAAGGTATGTACGTAAATTTTCTCTTAATGCTGTATTCAATGGAATTAATTGCTGGTCCTCATTAAATGCCAATGTATATAAATTTAATGCTAATGGATTTGAAATAGTCTCTCGTGGATATGTTTTGTCTTCTGTATTTTGTTGCATATCACCGATTACATATGCCTTTGCAATACTACCGAATCGCGATGGCATCATATAACATCTCGCGATATAATCTTCACGTGTTACCATACGACCCTGAGATGCAAAATTTGCCATGGCTTGTTGTCTTATTGCATCAATGTCTTGTTTAGCTTGGCCACCTGTTGCAGACTCCGGGTTATTAACTGCTAATGAATCTTTGACAAAATCTAGATTAACTTCAGCTGTATTTTGACTATTATAAGGGACTGTAATTAATAAATTTAATTTATTCGATGCTACATTTTCTTTAATATTACCACCTATAGTATAACGAACCGTTAACGTTTCATTATTAGGAGCTAATCCATATGTACTAGTCCGTAAGAAATTCGTCGGATCGACAGTAACAGATGTTGTACGTTTGAGGTATTCTAATCCCATTCCTACGTTTTTCGGATTTGGAATCAATTCTTCATCCGCATCAGAACTTACACCAGCACCGAATTGAATATCCATTTTACCATCATTTCTCACACGCGTAATATATCGTCTAGGAGTACGTTTTAGTTTCAGAATATACGGAACCGTACTCTTTTCTTTAGCCATATCACCATCATTAAAAGGAATATTAGGAATCGAATCAAATATAGTATCTTGTGCTAAGTAATCTACCTGAGTCCATTCATTTCCTGAATTACTAGTAATATCAATTATGTCAATTATATTGCCTTCGAGTAATGTAATTTTATCATATGGCTTCGGAGCATTAAATGTAAAAGATGCGGTTTTAATTTCTCCAGATTTTGCCGGAGTTTGTTTTTGTAATAAATAAAATTCAGGTGCTCCGGTTAAATCAACTGAGTATACAGATACCGTTCTAGGCGAAGCACCGCTATCCACATCAAAATCAACCGGCTGAGTAGTAATAAAGTTTATTCCTTGCTCTGTCTGTACAACCATGTTTTCAGCAATAGATAATGCATAATCATAATCTGGTTCTGTTGCATTACCGGTTCCTTTAGCTGGTATTAACTGGAATACATCTAAAATAACACTAGCCGGCGTATTTATTTTTGTTTGGAATCCAAATGTTTGTGCTAATTGTAATATATTTGCATTTTCTTTAGCATCCGATAATAATGACTCCCTAAACGACTGATCAGTATAATATGATAAAACATCACCTACATATGATGCCATTTCAATAAACATCATCCCGGGAGATGATTCATTAAAATCGTTATATGTATTTGGAAAATATTGACGAGTAAAATTTATCAAATTTTGCCGGAATTGCGCGAAATCTTTGTTTAAATATTTAACGTCTTTTTTTACTAATTCCATATTATTTGCCTATTAAAATGTTCCTATTTGTGTTAACTCAGCTGGTTGATCTATTTCCGATAAAAGCAATTGATTTTCATTAGCTAGAATAACAATTACACGTTCTGCTAAAGATGAATTAACGGTATATCTTAGTTTTATCGAGATAGAATAATTATTAATGTCACGTACAGCAGATATATCCACTATATTAATATATGGTAACCAAAAGCCTATATCATTTGCTAATGATGACTCTAGCCCTTTAACGATTAACGCTGTATTAGGTTCAAATACCGTAATACGAATATTCGTCCCGAAATCCGGTTGCATGAACCGCTCACCTTTCATAGTCAATAGTAAATTTTTTAAATTAGATATTGACTGCTCTTCTGTTGTATATGACTGTACAAACACACTTGCACCATTACCAGATCCGGATAGTTCATTTTGAGTTATTGAACGAGCATCCGCTGCTTTATTAAATGGTAATACTATACCGATCGCACGGTCCGGGTTTGAATTATTTGGTTCATATCGATATATCGGTCTAATAGACATTTATATTATTTGCCTTTTTTCTTGTCGATTGCTTTCATTAATGCGGAATAATCTTTTGTCATTGCATTAACAACAGTAGCAACCTTTTCATTACTAGTATTTACAGGTCTTCCTTCTAGGTCAACTGTCGGTGCAACAGCTGGATTACCAGCAAATCCTTGAGCCATCTGTGAATTAAAATTCATAGTATTTCCTGCTGCATTTTCACGCAAAGGACCCGTTTCATTCAATATATCATTTAACATTGAATTTTTAGAATACTCACGCGTTTTAGGTTTACGGACCGGAACAGGCTCATCTATCATATCATGTAAACTCAGACCATGCTCGATAGATTTAAAGTGGTCTGTCTTACCCTCGTTTAAAATTGCCCGCATTTCACCGCGCACGGCAGTAGTAACTTCTTCTCTAATAATTTTTCGTAATAACTGTACAAATGATTTCTTACTCATTTTCATTCCTTTATATTTAATATAAATATGAACAAAAAGACTTTTACGGGATTTAAACTCCGTATGATATTACATCAAAGAACCCCTTCAAACTTAAATTTCTTATTGTTCGGTAATGGTGGTTTTAGTGGCGGTGGTGCATATGGAGGAATTATTTGTTTCGCGGCATCGAAATACGTCATTCCTCCACCGGCCGTACCTTTAACTTTTTTCTCATATTCAATAACTTTGGCCATATACTTTGGCCATTGCCTAAACCAGTTTTTGTTTATGCCGGCGTTTGGTGAATCGCGATCAAACGGCTTTTGATTTGATGTTGATGGCTTGACTTTGAAAAAGTTTTCGTTCGAGAATTTAAAAGTCGCACTCATTGCCGGTGAGTTGGCTTCTTTTACTGTAAAAGGAGGTGCGGGCCCGGCACAATAATATGCTCCCTTTTTGACGCCGCCGGTACCATTGACTACAACTGCGCTCGCGCCTCCGGACGGTTTCTTGGTAGCTTCATCAAATGGGTCCAATGGCGGAGGATATACTTCTGCTAGTCGCAGACCCCAATATTGCTTATTCATTTCTGGGTAACATGCCTCGGACCCATGCGCCGGAACACCTGGAGAATTATTACCGCCGGCTTCAACTGCTGCACTCTTCATAGCAGTTAAATTAGGTATCACGTATTTCCATTGCACTGTATATTGAACTTGCTCACCGTCTACTACATCAACGCCATTATCGCCCACTGCATTATCGCCGACTGTATGTCGTGTATTTTCTGTATATGGTCCCCAATTCCTAGGATCTGAGTATGATAGATTATTCTCCGGATTAATAGCCTTGATATTAGGTTGCCAGAATTTTATTATTGCTGCTGGGAAGTTATTACCGCCACCGCTACCAGCTCCCCACGCATCCCCCATTGTATTTCCACCCAATACTTGAGATCCATTCGCTGCTATCCATTCACTGACTATGCCATGTTCATTTGATTGATTAATCGGGAATTTTACGCATGTGATTGCGCCTAATGCGGGATCATCTATTGGTTTACCATACCCAGGGTTTGTTTTACCAGTCGTGTATAAAGCGCCCATATCGAGCTTGCCAGCCGTGTTAAGTCCTAGATTATACGCTTTCGGGTCAGCTGATACTTCTCTTAATGGAATTGGGTTTTCATCCGCATCAAATTGAATCATCTCTGAGTTCTCATGAAAGATCGGTATTTTCATTTCCTTGCCATCTATAGGCAATCCGGTGAATTCTGGATTTTTAGTTCTGAAGGCGGTATATCCATTTATAGTTTGTAATTGAGTTAGATATAACGGATCATCCATCAAATAATAGTTTTTGTCATTCGGGTTAGCTTCAACTTCATATACCGGTACTTTGTCATATACTGTATTACCGTCTCTTATAGTAGTAGTCTCGCCTTTTACCTCTATAGGCTTAACGTTCCGGTTCACTGGTCCTATGCAAAAACCTATTGTTCCCTTCCGGTTCACAGTCGCAGATTCTTCTATTTTCATTTCAGCGTCTTTATGCGGAGCTAAGTTCGGGAAATATGTCATTGTACGATCTTTGGGTTGCATTGAAGCTGGTAATGGGACCCCACCACCTACCCCAAACTGTCTTTTTGTCCAATATTCAGAAAACTTTAATTGGACGGCATTTGCTTGTGTTTTAGCCCCGCCGGCTTTGAGAGCCCCATTTGCAACTCCGCTATTCCTTGTCGCCTTTGCTGTTTTACCAGCTTTTTGGCCTTCTTCCCAATTCGCCTTGAACCAGTTAACTATTAATTTAACTGTATCCCCGAATTTTGAATCACCATTTAAAACTGCTGTTGCATCCGGTACCGGGACTATATGCCCCATAGGAGGAAATCCGACCTTAAAGCTGGCACCACCGCTACCTTTTGGATATGCTTTACCAGTCCTATCTCCGTGGTATCTATTTACTAGTTCTGTAGCAATATTGGTCCATACTGCTTCATGATATGCAGTTGAATCTACCACTTCACCGGCGGAGGTGCGCAACGATGTGAGACCATCAAGACCTAGATATTGAAAAGAATTTAAAGCTAGATAATCTTGAAACGTTGATTTCGGTCCGCCTGTATCATATGCCCTTGCAGCATTATTGGTTGCTTTCGGCGGCTTCGTTATATCACACCATTCCTTATATGTTGTATCTATACCTGCCATTAGAATACCTTTTTTTGATCTTTCGGACTTCGTTTCTGTTTAATGAATTCATCAGATAATATTTGAAATTGGTCGGAACGCTTGACGGAACTGTCTCGTGTCGCCGTCAAGGTCTTCCGGACTTCTTTTATTTCTGAAAAGTAAGTATCTAAACAGGGCCCTGTTGGTCCAACTCCGGTCGGGAATTGTATCTTTTCTAAAATAGCCAATGTATCATCTAATTGTTTGGCCACCTCCTGTACGTGTTGAGTAAGAATTAATGTCTGTTTGATTCCTTCATGAATTACACTCATAGTGGAATCAGTTTCCATTCTCCAATTTTTAGTACCGATTTTCACATCTCTCATGGCACTAATCAAAACAGAATCTGCACGCGAATCTATTACAATACGATCAGATGTCAATATAATTTGTGATACCGCAGGTGATGTTGGAGAGGCGGGATATGACGGTACTGGCGCAAATCCTGTACCTTGTTGTGGATTTTCATATGTAGCAGTCTTTGTTTGCTCTCCATATGCCTTCGCGCCTCGAGCTTGAGCATCCGCCCCATCGGTTGAAAATTTCTGCGGCTTGGAAAATATCTGTTTTAAATGTTTCCAGCTTCCACGTTGATGGTCAAACGTGATCTGTTGATCGGATGACATTACGATAGTAGACCTATCCGATTTTGCCTTGTTTAAATTTTCAAATAAAGTCTTCGTACCGGTAAATGATCCTACAGCTGTTGAAACATCAACTGCATTTCCTTGCGGTCCAACGGTGATTGTCATTATAGGGTTACCTGCTGCACCTGGTGTAAACGATGGTCCGACCTTAGGTGGTATAAACCCCGGTCGTTTCCATAAAGCCTTTTTCCCTGCTTTAGATGCTAACGGGTGATGAGTACTTGACATCCGGATGCAAGAACCATTTCGATCTTGTATAAGAGTATCACCTTGTAATGGCTGGAATGGTGGCATCTGCTTCGATGACATTTTATGTATCGGTGGTATCTGGATACCCGCAACTGCTGACCGATTCATGAACCCTGCAGCGGAGTTTTTATTTTTATCGCCATCAATTCCTATAGGTCCTAAATAGAAAAATGATTCCGCGACACTATCACCTTGGGTTTGGGTTGGTGATGGTGCTGAAAATATTAATATAAATTCTCCCTCGACGGGCATGCTAGTACTCCATGGAAGTAAAGGCGCTGCAAAACCAGTCGCTGCTGGTATTGTCGGATCGGCTGATGCTGCCCATTCTACTGTTCCAATTGGGATAGTACCTCCGCCTAGGAACGATGTAGCTACATTTTTAATAGCCGATGCAGCATTTCCATACCCCGGCTTATCAGATATAACTTCAGCTACGAATTGTGCCATCAGAATCCTTTATTTCTTTAATTGTATTTGTTTTGATTTCGGCCGGCTCTGATGCTTTTATTTTTTTAATTTCATCTTCCGCTTCCTCGATTAATCGTCGCCGCTCCTCATCAGAAATACCAAATTCATTTCCATCTTCATCGCTAGTCGAAGAAACTATCCGCTGTACGATTGCTGCTAACTTTACTAATGCATCATCATTCTTAACAGATACTTCTAAATAATCTTTAATGAGTGGTACGATGACAGTTGCATCGCCTATGTTTTTCATTAACGGTTGTAGTTCTTGTATCAACGAATCGATTTGTCGTGACTTCTTTTTCGAATTATGATATACATCCCTCATGAGATCGGCAAACGACGTGCCCTTAAATAGTTCAAAATCATTACTCATAATCTAATAACCCTTTTAAATAAATATAAGGATATTAGATTTTAGTATTGTACACGGCCGTTTTCTGAATAAGTTATGAACATACGAGCAAAATCAGCTCTCATTACATTTATAACTCGAGTTATATTCTGAGTTTTTAATCCGGTTCGTTCTCGTATTAAGATATATAATGCCTTTTTATTAAATTCTTCTATATTCTCTACCGTACGAAATAATTCTAATAATGTATCGGCTACTACAATATCGCGACGAGTAGTAAATATATAATTCAAGTTAGCATCATACCATTTGCACCACTGCTTAACAAAATCTCTTAACGATTCTTGATGTGAAGATAAAGTCATTTCAGATGTTAGATCACGCGATTCATCGATAAGTACTGGCTCGGCTCTACGTTTCATTTTTGCATAATTTGCATTATTTTGAATGATGAGATAATTTTTAGCTATTATAGAAAAATAAGAAAATGCCTTACCCTTCCCATCAACATACTTATGAATCTTTTCGTTAAGAAATGCAACTACTTCACATTTAACATCTTCATATGGTACATCGAAATAACTAAATTTAAATGTATGGTATATATTTTCTACTAATTTATTAAAAGGATAATCAATGTGTTCCTTGTAAATTTTATTACGTAGCATCTGATCTGTTTCTAGATTGTATGCAATAATAGCTTCTTGCGCAACCAATGTAAAATATTGTTTTTTACTAGGCTTCCGGCCTCTCTTTTTTGGTTCGATTTTAGATTGCTCTGCTTCTAACCATACATAAAATTTTTCAACTGCTGACATTAAAATCCTTGTTTTAGTGCTTCTATTATTTTTTTAAGCTCTTTATAAATATAACCAGTTTCATCATCACTTTCGAAAGAACCTAATCGGTCTATATTCTTTAAATGTGAATATGAATCAGTTACTCTAGTTTTCAATCCCGAGAAAAATTTAAAATATTCATCATTAGATTGTTCCACTTCGTTGACATAATCTTCCATTGCTTCAACTCGTTTCATTAAACGTAAGACCGTGATTAATAAAATAGTTGATAGTAAACTTAATGATATTATTATATATTCCATTACTTATCTCCAAATAAATCACCAAACATTTTATTGATATCAACTGCTTGAGATTGGCTTGATACTGCCTTTTTAGGTTTAGTCGGCTTTTGTTTTACCGCCGGCGTATAATCATCATCGCCATCTTTAGCCCACATTTCAAATTCGATACGGGCTGCCATCATATCCGCTTGATGCATTACAATTGGTAAATTAGTTCTGAATTTAGAATCTTTTGACCTTGATATGAAATATGGCTTATTTGCCTCATCATATAACCCATCGGTACATCTGAGTGCTAACATTTCATTAAATGATACCTTAATGCTATAATGCTGTAATAACCATAATGATACGTCATTAACTAACCCAAATGGGTTTTTAGGATTAATTTTAAATATCTTTCCCATATTTTTAATATGCCAATCTGAATCATTTGGTTGATATACTTCACCACCTTCGCCCGGAAATCCTAATTTACCTAAATCATGATTCAATGCAACGAAGATTAATTCTTCTTCTGAATACCCGGCCATATCAGCTCCCATAGTACTCCATAACTGGTATACTGATTTAGCACATTTGATAACTCGTAGTACATGATCGATATATCCGCCTATGAAGGCATTATGATAATGATCTACTGATGACGCCGGAGCTGTAGAAGCCCGGTCTTCTAATTCATTATACATTGCTAATAATTTATCTTTACGATCTCCTTCGAAATGCGTTTCGATTACTTCTAAAAATTCTGTCCAATTACTTTGGATCTCTTCTGCTGTTAAACTCATATTATTTGATCTATTACTCCATATTCAATTAATTTATCAACTGAGATAAAGAAATCGGACTTCATATGGTCACTCCACCATTTTGCATCCTTCTTCGTCCTCTCGGCTAATAATTCATAAACTGTATTTTCTATATTTTTTACATTTGTTAAATACGATTCTAAGTCGCTCATTTTACCATCCAACATACTAGATGATTGGTGGAACATAACCGATGACCGTTTACTAATCATACGAGCACCAGTTCCACATGCTAATATTATCGCTGCCGCGGAGAAAGCTTTTCCTCTGCATATTGTATTAACCTTCACGGACAACGTTTCAATATAATCGATAATCCCTAACATCTCATAGATATCTCCACCTGCCGAATTAATAATAATATTAATAGGATCATCTTTAGATGTATCTGTACGTTGATGTAGAATGCTCCGTATCCTAATCATTAAATCAGCCAATGTAGTTTCTGTAATATCATCAGATAAATAGATGACAGAATCAGTAAAATCCATTTGGGTAGCTAATTGCTCTGATACATTTGAATAGACAGGTTCTGGGAGTATGTCTATGTTAGTTTCTTTCTTTGGTTTTTCATCATATAAACTCATATACTTAATATAACGTTTTTTTATCAAAAAACCAAAGCTTAATTAAGCTTTTTTAATTTTCGTTCGATTTTACGTAAATTAACTTCATTAGCCCGTAAATCCTTTTTCCATTTAGCCTTCTTTATCTGACCTCTAACGAATACCATTTGTTGTAATAAAGCATCTTTAAGTTCTTGCTTTTCTTTTTTTGATAATTTCTTCTTATCGACCTTTTCAATTTTAGTCGATGTAAGAGTCCCCTTTAATTCAGATTGTTCTTTTCCTTTATGATATACTGTCCCATCCTCGTGTACAAATTCTTTCCGGAATTGCCATCCTCGAGGATATCCTTTTGATTTATAATTTGTTTTATATTCCGGTGGATCAACTACCTGTTGCACACACCGCGAGCATAACACTGCTGTTGCCGTTTCGCCTACAGTAGTCCATTCGGAACATAAGTTCCCTCGCCAATACTTACCACCGGGTACACTATTCCGACATATCATATATCGATGTCCTTGTTTTGTTCGCGACGGAAATTTAATTTTTGTCTTCTTTGCCATTGTTTTGTTTTTGATTATTATTTAGTCCAATACGAATTCCGAGTTTTAATTTTTTCGGGTTTTGGTTTTTTTTCATCATAGATATCATCTCGAAGTTTCCCGGGAGGTGATAAATCTGTTATAACTGTTTTTGTAGTTTCTAAATTAACAGGAGGAGTTGTGGCTTTAACACTCTCGGCTTTACTCTCCTCCTCCTGTTCATCATCCGGGGTAGCGAATTCACTTCCGCCAGGAGTTTTTGGTTTTAGTATATTATTCAATACAATGACTAATGCGACTGCTAATGGATCGAATACAATAATGATTAGCAATGTAAACCAATTTACTATGCTGGCCATTGAACCACCGGTTAATTCTGATATATATTTTAGTGGTCCTATTTCCGCTGCGATATCCGAATTAGATTTAATTTGTAATATTTTTATCCCAGTCGTTGATATCGAATCATTAATAGATGCATATTTAATACCTAGTCTATCTCGTTTCGATGCCATGGTATCACGATATATAGATGATGATTCTAATTGGTCTCTTAATATTCTTCTGGTGCTGCTACTTTGTGTAGTTAGTACATTACCATCAGCATCCGTATACTGTACTACGTTATTACTAAGGCCTTCGCTTAACTTAAGAATATTGGCGTTCGCAGCCGAAATACTGTTATCTAATGATATTTGTTCGGTTTTAATATTTTCAGCGGTCTGTTCAAATACAATCAATTTGTTTTTTTCTGTTTGAATGACTCCTTCTTCTATTTCTAATTTAAAAGCCGTCTCTTGATAAGCCGATACCAAAAATCCATAAATCCCTGCACTAGTGATTACCATTGATATTAAAATTGCTATTGATAGATATGCTTTAATTGCAATCGATAATGTTTTATGATATTGATGTAATACGGAAGTGGCTATTAATTTTGACGCTTCAATAGCCGTACCCATTATGATTACAGCTGTCGATGCTCCAGCATAAAACTTAGAAAGACCGGAGACAGAGTAAAACGCTGCAGACCCAGCTAAAGTTAATGCAGCGAGAATAATTACATATGGCAATATGCGTTTCATTTTAACTTATAGTTACTCGCTCATGGACGAATCGAAGCTTCCTGCGAATTTCATTTAATCTTCGAACTGCCTCATCTGTCTGAATTGCTCGTTTTGAAGCTAACCCTGCTAAAATTTGAACCATGTTATCTGCTTCATCTAATTGCCTTAGTACATTATCTTTATCTTTCATAATAAAACCTTTTTCTTTTATATACATAAATATCACATTACTCAAAAACGCTTTATCTTTTGAGCTGATAGCAATATTATTTTAATTATCCTTATCTAGGATTGTAACGTCTTCGTATTTGATTCTAGATTTACTTTTAACACCGACTAAATTATATGTATATAATGTAACCGATGATGGTCCAAACTTATTAATATTCATCGAAGCGCGATAAAAATCATCACTTATTGATTCGGTGATTGGTCCATCATATATATTTGTCCTTAATACCTTAGGAACATCGCGATAATCGCCGGTATCTGTTCTTTCATACGACGTAATACCTTTTACGGTGAACTTAATTTCTTGGGTTTCTAAAATTTTTCTAATTTGTTTAATGTCTTTTAATAGTTTCATATCTCTTTTTATTTTTTTACAAAAATGGGGTTGTCTCCAAACGCATATTTTCTTTTTTCAATTTCTTCAAAATTATCAGATTCGAGGAAGAAAAAAGGAATTCTTCTATGATAATTCCAATCTCCAACGGTTCTTTGAACAGTCATTGTCTTTTTATTAACTCTAACAACCTTTGCTTCAAATAATCCATAAATTTGACCTCCAATTATGTAAGGGGCAAAATACTTTATTTTTTCATCTTTTTTCATAGCTCTTAATCTTATACTATAAATATAAGGTAGATTTCTCGTAAATCCTAATTTATTTCAAGCTTTTTTAAAAAAAGTTTAATCGATTATTTCAGCGTCTTGTATAATTTCACAACACCAAATATAACCCTCCTTACGAAGAAGTTTATCGGACCTAGACCATTTCATTAGTTCTTCAGTACTATATCCCGGGATTAAACTACTCTCACGAATACGTCTACGTACTATAAGTTTCTGACCTTGGAATTCTATGACTTGATAATTAAACACTGCGGGTATGATTAAATTATTTTATTGTAACTGTTTTAGATTTTGCATCTTCCCCTATAGGTGTATAAAGATGAAGCAATCCATTTTGTAACTTTGCATCTAATTTAGATAAATCAAATCTCCTAGAGATTCTCCATCCAAAGTTAAAAGCGCGTTTTGCTATATTACGTTGAATATAGTCAGTTGTTTCTGAGTTAGAATCTTTTTTATATTCTACTCTTAAAATATCTCCTTCTATCGTGAGCTTGATATCTTTTTTAGTTAAGCCGACGCATGCAATATCAATATTAAGACCCTCATCGGCCTCATATATATCAACTGGATGATTGACTCTTATTTGATTGAATGGGGCAAATTCCCCGTCTATATCGAAAAAATTTCTGAATAAAATATCGAATGGCGATGTGCCGTATTGTGTTAGTGTTCCCATAATTGACCTCCTTAAATAGTCGTTGTATTGTTAAACATTAGTTTTAACATAATCATTAACCCGCAGTGTTAATTAATTACTATCATATATATATATCAATTTTCGCAAATAGGCGCGCCTAATTTGAGAATCTTGTATGCTTTAAAATAACGGTATATATCAATCTCCGGTTCTTTTTTTATAGTCTTATCGGATAATAATATATGACCATCTCTATAAAATTTCTTTACAAATGAACGGATAACACGTATACTATCTGAATTGAACGTAATTATATTATTCATAAGAGAAATATTTAATCTATGTGGTCCGACTAATAGGTCTTCTGATGACTTGAAATTATCTCTTTCATGGCTATGGGCACTTAAACTTTTTGTTAATAACATAGCCATGGCATCGGATACCCCGATCTCTAATGCATTATATACAAATTCAATTTTTTCAGTACCCGAAAGTATCCAAAACAAATCAAATTCTTCATCCGTTATTTTCAGTTCGTTTAATCTTTGCATAATATTCATTTATAATTATTGATGCTGCATACGTATAATCAATCCCATCTTCTGCTAATATTTCTTTCCGGTACCGAGACAAATATGTTTTCAATTCTATTATTTTCTGTTCTCTAGAGTAATCAGAATTATATAAAATTTCGTATATACCCGCAGTAGGTATGTTTGCATTTAAGTCATCGGGACCGTACATATCTTTGTTATAAATATCATTAATTACTAGTTTTTCGGCAGCTATCCAGAAATCATCTTCTGGTAATTCTGAATTTGCTAACTCGATAAAATCAGATGCCAACCCAGAAGTCGTTATAAATGCATCTGCCGATAATAACGATTTCAATCCGGCAATGCCTCGTTGGATATATATCTCTCTTATAAGATCACCGGATATTCGCCGTTTATGAAACCCCACTATCTCATCAACCCTAGCTGATACATCTGCCGTAATGCAGATAGTGCCTCTCTTGCTGTTTCTTCGATTTTTTCTATTTCTTTAATAGTTACCGGAACATTCTTATTATCGATAACAAAATTACCAACTGTTATATATTCGCCTTTAGTTCGATATTCTTCTCCACGGAGATCATCTTTAATATCAAAATCAATACTTGCGTAATTCTTTCCAAATCGCTTCACGCGGTTCTCATCGATTCCATATCTTCCATTTATGCTCATAAATTTAAACTTTATATATTATTAAAACAAATACGTCATCTCCCATAGAATGGTCAATTGCGACGTTTCCAAATTCTTCTTTTGCCCAATTCAAAATATTACCTGGGTCGTAATTAATTAAATCATCTTCAATAGATGTATACTTCGAAGCCAATGCTACTACAACACCTCGATTACAATGATTATACATAGCATTTATAGTTTTTTTTGTATAATCCAAATCCTTCATTGTTATATCAGCATCATACCGTAAATTAGATGATCCTACATTAATGGCCCAATCACGAGCCAAATCCGTATCCAATGAAAACCAATCACTTACTAGTATAGTTTCCTCCGGATATAATTCCCGGCCTGCATTAATTAATGGTTCATTTAAATCAATACCGATATAATCTAGATCGCGATCAGCATGCTCACTTTTCCAATATGCAGAAAAATCACCACGACCACAACCAAAGTCAATAATACTATCACTATCAGCATACGATGAAATCATCCGATATGCATTCCATTGCAATTCACGATTATCAAAACCAACTACTTCTGCAGAATACTTTATATATGATGCATCGCCGGCCTGTCCATGGACATTGTTCATTTCATCTTCTTCATCACCGGTTGCGGTAATTTGTTCGATTGAATTTACTACATGTTCATTACCATCTTCATCTTTAATAACCGGTTCATCAGTTATTATAGTATCTTGATCTGGACCGGCTTTATCCGGAACACCTAATACTTTTTTTAATTGAATTAATTTATCTTTTAGCATTTACTCTTCCTTTTCGTTTTCTATTTTCTATCCTGCCGATTTTTTCTTCTAACGACGTACTATCGATTCTAGCCGGATGTGTCCTATTAAAATTTTGAGTGACCTTTGCTGCAATGGCAGCGTATTCCCAAGCTTGTTCATCATCATTAGTATCCGGCAGAAAATATTCTTCCGTTAATGATACATTATTAACCACAACTATTCTATAGCCATTTTCATCTACTGATAACTTTGCTTCGGGAAATCGTTTAAGTACTCGTCTTTGTGCCTTGTTCATAATATTTAATTTACCATGAACGACCTCCTACCACTGGGAATGAAAAATCATTACATTTTTCCATTTGGGTATCTTCATCTAACGGATATAAGTCACTATTATAGTTAGCTCTTGTATGAGCGCTTATTCTACGATCATACGCTATATTAGTATCTACATCGCCTGAAAGAAAGGCTCTTGTTAATGTTGAATTAATTGAAAATGCCGATCGATCTCTTCCGGTTAATGGCTTATCAACTGTACATATACAATATGCAGACCCCTTTTCGGTTCTCACATCATATCCAATTATCTTACCTTTTGCTCTTCTAGTGCTGGTAACTACACCGATTTGATTTACGTCATATGTACGTAAAACAACTAAATCTCCTTCTACATACATCATTAATTGGAGTTTTGAGATTCGATTACCTTACAGATTCTTGTATCAGAAACTGACTTTACTTCAAATTCAACACCTGTGTCCTGAAAATCTTTGTTTACTAATGCTTCTGCATGGGTGACTGTTGCTGCATTTACTAGATAGGATTCCGATACATGTTTAACGCCTTTAGCTGTATCAACGGCTACTTTTACTTTTGCTACGTAATAACTCATTCTTTATGTTTTTAAATTAATCTTATATAAATATAACGATTTTATTTCAATAAACCTAATCTTTTTGAAGCTTTTTTATTACTTTAATTATGAACTACGCTTGGAAATATTTAGACCTTTTAAATCCTTAATATACTCATCAGTCTTAACAATCATCTGTCCTAATTTTTGATCTTTTTTGCCTTGAGGTGATGGATTATCCGGATCGGCCATTTTTGTCAATGTTAGCACTGTCACGGATGGATTGAAATCCGGTTCTTTATCTTTGAAGTTCGAATTGTAATATTGACTTTGATGTACCGAATATTTCTCACCAGCTTCATCTTCAAACTCATGATATTGAACATGTACAAACATCGGAGCATACCTCCCCATTCTTGCTTTGATAGGACTTTTATCATGTGCCTTTAAAGCTTGTAAAGCCTTGCTCTCGCTTCTAGACCCCAATGGAAATAATTCATCAAATGCTTGTTGACCGAACATATCTGGTTTGTTAATTTTAGATGTCAAGCTTCGGCCGGAGAAGTCATGGTCGGTATATTCTTTTAATACTCGGTTAACTTCTTCGTTAATAATTTTTTTAAGTTCGGATTTTTTCATCTTAATACTTTATATACTGTTTATATAATTCTGTAGCTTTGACTTTACTTGTGTTTATGTTAGTTTGTCCTACAGCTTCTTGTTCAATCTCAGCAAACGCATCCTCTAACACCTCTAATTCATCCGCATCTAAACCATACTCGCCATACAGCTTATCTCTAGAATAGTCATGCAAGTACTCATAGAATTCTGCTGGATCTAGATTAATACCTATTATCTTAGCAACCTCTCGAGCTAATAGGCTTATATCATCACCTTGATTATATCGTGTGATCGAACCCTCATTCATACCATCCAGTACTGGTTTCAAATGCTTAGCTAGATTTGATAAGTCGCGAGCCGGTATCGGATTCATTCGAATGATATCATTAAATAATTTCGATTTTTTCATTCCTAACATCTCGGCTAATCCAGAAAGGATTGAATCTTCGATGGCTTCTATTTTATGATCGAGCGCTTCATCAATTGATTCTTTTAATGTACCTCCGAGATGTTCTATCATTTCTTTACGGAATTCTAGAAGCTCATCATCGTCTAATTTACGATAAGTTTTTGCTCTTAACTGTGCAATTAATTTTTTAGCTGCTTGGTATCCCTGTCCCATGATTAAAACTGCCTCGGGATTGGAGTAGAACGTCTACCACCTTTAGTTCGTATATCTTCTAGCTGCTGGGCAACTTCCACTTCGGCTTGTATAAATTGATTCAAAAGACTTTTATCTTCAAGATCAGCAATTAAATTTTTATACATCCGATACGATCCAGTTCCGCCAGCGGCAGCTGTTTTGGCTGTCCTGGCAGTTCCTTCTAATCGTTTAGCAATCTCGTTACGTAGTATGGATCTAGCTAACGTTCCATATCCAGCAACATGAATTTCCGGATCTATCGGGTCGAAGTTTTTAGGGTCGAGCAAACCACCGTATTTATATGTGCGCTCAACTAAAACGTTATTAATCTCTTCTTTAATAATCGTATTTAATTTCTCTCGTAGATCCTTATTTTCCATATTAAGCCTTTTTTGATTCTGATACTGATTGTTTTCTATATTCAGTTACCAGTTTCTTAAGTTCTCCTATCGCCTTTCGTGCTCTTGTCGCGGCGGCACGATTACCTTTTTCTACAAATTTAGAATGATTGTCTTTAAACTCACTCCATTGTGCATCCATTGTGTCGTATAACTCATTTGATGTCATAACTACTCCTCATTTAATATAAATATGCTATTCCCAGTTATCTATTTCGTTGAAATCATCTTCTAATTCAACATCCCATTCATCATCTTTTTTGATGATAGCGAATTCATTATAAAATTCATTTTCTAATTGATCTTCATCTACGACGTCATCGGCCTGGAATATGAGATTTCCGTCTAAAAAAACCTCTCCTATCTGTGTAGAATCATCGATTAGAAAATCTAAAGACTCGCCTTCGAATTGGTGCATTGTTTCAGTATTTTCAACAATAATCATGATTTCTAACTTTTAAAAGCCAATAAAAATTCTCTAATACCAATACCAAATGCAATACCTGCATATAATACTTCACCTTTAACTAGAAGTGCAACTCCAACTCCACCAGCTAAAGCAGCTCTAAACCAGCTTGAATTTACGATTGTTTTAATTTTGTCCATATTCGGTTCCTTTTTTATTTCTTATAAATATTGATGTGATCGCGTTTTATTGGTATTTGATATTATTTTTTAACATTACCCCGTATAAAAGCTTTTTGTTTTTTGATAGCAATATCCAATTCATTTTTTGTAGTAGTAGCTGCTATTATATCAGTATTACCAATAGTCTTTGACCTACCGTTAGAATCAATGTATTCATGTATATGCCATGGTTTTGCAGCGGCCTTTTTATCTTTAGGATTATACCATTCGGCATTAGGTAATATGGTAGGACGTGATCCGTAACAATGATATTGTAATTTATATTTCCCTGGGGAAGTAACTTCTATTACAACTGCAATATACTCATTTCCTAGGAACTTACAGTATACCCGGTCTCCTATTTTAAGTTTCTTTTTTCGGTTCATTTACTGTAAAAAAAAAATATTTTTCGTAATATTTTGTTTCGGCGCATGCGAAAATATCTATTAACTACTCTACTGATATTATCGTCTTTTGTTTTAAAGTTCATCGGCTTTTTAATTTTAAATTGGGATGCTAATAAATACTGTGCATGCAAATCTTCATCGAAATGGTCCCAATACTCGATCCAATCTGCTATATTTGTAGCGTTTCTTTTGTTCATCTTATTTGTTTTATATGTATACATATGTATATTCGGTTATTTTTATATGTATACATATGATCATGTTGCATTAAACCACATCAATTATCGAATCGATTGGTATGTAAATATTCTCCTTCAATAATATAAATTCTTCACCAACCATCCATATAGTAGTATTAATTCTCATCCACCCATTGTTAGTAAGGAATGTTATTTTGTATTTAGATTTACCATTGTTTCCATTAGAACAAGCGTTGTCTAACTTTAATGTTAGTTCTTGTTTAGAAAACTGTTCATCCTTGCTGAATCTGATGATATGTGATTCAATCGGGATAAATGTAACCTCTGTTAAATCTCTTATTGGTATTGTTGGTATGTATTTACTCATTGTTTAATTTATTAATTCATCAATATGTATTCCATATGACTTAAATTCTTCATTGATACGTTCCCATACAGTATCTAACAATTCGTATTCAGCGTCCGTTGCAGCATAAGAATCAAGTGTATGGATAATCCTATTCTTCATATTGATTTGTATCTCAAATAATAGAGATGCCATATCCATAGATTTCATTACTCTTTTCAATGCCAATTGATCATCTTCCGAGTCACCGTATTCAATTACTGTTTTCATCTTAAGTATATTTTACAATTGTTGCATATCCTATTTCAAATTCACCATCAACATCAATAAGATATTCACCGCTAGGAAGCGTATCAATATAGTAATACTTACCACCAGTTGTTTTACCTTTAATGTCAATATGGTCTTGTTGTGTATGCCCAACAATTTGAATATAATTTTTCTTTAAGTCTGTCTTCTTATTTACTCGTTGTAGTGACGTTGGTCGAATCCAAACTGGAGATTGCCAATCATCGTCACCATAGTAACTAGGAATAACACCTGTATTATTTCTATCGTAACCACCATTGAATGTAAATTCGTTTGGTTTGTAATGAAACAAATCATTTAGGTAATCAGATATCATTGACTCATCTGCATTATCCATTTTCCAAAATCCTACACTTTTCAAGAAGTCATTTCCAACTCCTGCATGTGTACATAATCTATTACCAACCAGTACTGACATTTGGAAGCAGTCTCTATTATCTCTAAAGAAATGCTCATACTGAAATGACATGGTTTCTTGAAATCCTGATGTACTACCTCTTCCTGTAATACCAGGCCAATAATGGATATCATGATTTCCTATTAAAAGATAAACCTTCTTTGATGTATCTAACTCTCGTTTCTTTTTAAACTCTACTATCTTCTTAACATTATCTAATTGAACTACAGCCGGAATATCAAATGAATCGAAATAATCTCCAATGAAAACAATATTATCGGCATCATCGTGTTTTGCAACGATTTCAGCCCATATATCTCTACCGTGAATGTCTCCTATGTATATTGTTTTGCTCATCTTTGTTTTGTTTTAATCGTGGTTAACGACAATACCCTCTTCAATTAATATAAACAACGCTTTAACAGTAGAGGCTTCATAATATCTTATTGGTATTTCTGTATCGAAAAACTCAACATACCACTCTTTACCCTCCATTTCATCGTTGCCATTAGTAATGAATGATAATCCATTTGTAATCTCTTTGACGTAATAATAGAAGTCAGGTTCGTCTTCGACTCCAGTTTCTAACCCATACTCTTTTGTAAATCCTAATTGTAATAATTCCTTTTCGCTCATTTCTCTATTTGTTTTTTAACTAGTATGTATGCTATTACCGCAAAGGCTAATGCCCAACTAAATATTGCCATTTTTTCCATTTCATTCATAATTTGCCTTTTAATGTCATTATTTCTTTACATTTTTCGAACTGATTTGTTTCTTCGTACCATACCAAAACATTATCTAGATTCTTGGAATAGTCTTCTCTGATACAAATCATTTCAAATCCTTCCTCGTCATTAAGAAAATCTATACTACAGAATATAACATCATCCAAGTCATTTAATATTCCATGTTCAATACATTGATGGATATTCGTATAAATCTTCTCCTTGTCCACATCAGGGCCAAAGAAATATCGTTGCATATCATCGGTATCTTTTAATTTGAGTTTCATATCTGTTCTATTATGAATTATGACGATACATATCTGGAATGTAACTTCCGGCAAATACAACTTGACTTTTATTAGCCATCTTTGCACGATAAGCTTTTCTTTCTTCGGCTCCTTTCATACATTGGACCACTGCCGAATTAGCATTTGTTCCTCTTGCATCTCTTTTGAATCTTGCTAACGCCGCATCTTGAGCATCATAACCTTTTCTTACTTTTGACATATCTCTATTTTTTATTTTTTAATTTTAATTCGGAGCACCTCTCCCAATCTTATACTATAAATATAAGGTAAATAAACCGTAATTCCTAATCTTTTTCAAGCTTTATTTCCAAGAATAAAGCAGGTTCGATTTATATTCTGAATTACCACCTACTCTTTTTCGGTAACAATGGCTGAACGTTTTCCAGTCAAATTTAATTTCCATTTTATGGCTAGTACCATTAATGCTAAAGTTTAATTCATTTACAGATTTAGAATTTGCAAACATCTCAATCGTTAATATACCTAGCGACGCTGAGAATCTTGAGTAACTCTCTCGTTTAGTAAACATCCAATTTGGAGCATATCCTAATCCAAATTGGAGATATCCTCCTAATACACTTACATGGCTCAAGCCAATTATTTTTGAAATTATCTTTTTCATATCTTTATTTTTTATTTATTATATATAATTTTTTAAACTTATTTCTTGAAGTTCATACTCCACGTTATTTTGATGTAACCGGATATCTTCTTCATGGTCATTAAATATTTCTGTTAATGATTTCTCTAAAGCTTCTTGCTTGGTAGGAGCCCAATTGGTATAAGATCTATTTGTCTCTGCCCATATAATCTCACATATATACTGATTAGAACACGGTTCGGATGATCTATTATCAAGGTTCCTCAATCCACCATTGGTAAGATTCCAATGACTCATTGTCCCTCCGGCTCTTTCTACTAATTCTACTTTGTCTAACAATTCAATTATTCTTTTCATATCTCTTATTTTAAACCAACAAATTGGCAAGTTAATGCAATTTCTAATTCTTCTGCTATCTCTTTCAATCTCCAATAAGCTGCAGTTTCCAATTCTTTATAAAAATCTTCTTCAACTTTATGCATTTCAAATCCCGGTCCATATCCAACTATAATTACAGCTTCTTGAAGAGCAATTAATTCATCCGATTGATAATGTAACCAAGTGGCATATTCAAACCCCTCAGGAGTAAAATCTTCATCTTCATCTTCTGCATCATACTCTGCTTCGGCCGCTGCATACGCATCTTTCCATTTCTGTTCAACAATGCCACGGATCTCATCTGCAACTTTATCATTATGGTTATACATTTCATTTGACCATGGATTAACAATTCCAATTCCGTATTCAATTTTTGGTGCCTTTTTCATATCTCTATTTTTTATTTTTTAATTCTATCGAGAGCATCTCTCTCAATCTTATAATATAAATATAAGGTAGATTTCTCGTAAGTCCTAATCTTTTTGAAGCTTTTTTACAGTAAAATAGGACGAAGTTTCCAACGTCCTATTACCTTTATTTTCCTAACCTAAACTATCTTTACCACTTAAACTTGCCTTTTTTGAATTGATCATGAATAGATTTAATATCCATTGCTTTTTCTTTCATGGCGCCTAGTTCATATGAATCAGCTGCATACTCTGGATATTTCTTTGCATGTTTTGCTTGACTATTTTCGGATTGTATATAACGAGAGAAGGCTTGTAATGCATTTGACATGTAACGAGTCACATCATCCATCTTCACAGCATTACCAGCTAATGTAGCTTCTATATCGCCATATTCAGTTGTTTTCTGCAGACCCATAGCATCGATAATTGCTTCGTTGGCCCATTTTACAATTTCAGCAGTCATCTTTTCTACTTTACCTTTGGTGCCTATTTTATCTGCAATCATATCATGATATCTTTGTAGGTTTGCTCTTTTCCATGCCTTTGGATCTGTAAAGACATCTTTACCTAATTGCAATTTAGCTCTCTTAGCTTTTAATTCTTTAGTTCCGCCGCGGTATGATTCCAAATCAAATATATAGACAATGTCTGAATATTCTGGTAGTTTTTTATATTGTAAAGTACCTCGCTTCCCTTGGCCTACAGGCTCACCTCTTCTTCTAGCTCCCATAGAACCTTTCGATCCAATACCACCTGAACCGGCAAAATATTGAATCTTACCGTCGATAGTAACTGCTACAACTCCTGGTTTGACATTATCCCAAGAATAGCCACTCCTGGTAGTCGCTTTTTCGGATGTTGCTATCCAGAACGCCATTCCCTTTTTTGCTGCAGCATCACTAGTTGATACTGTCCTGAATGAACCTTTTGGAACTTTATCCCATGCTATATCGTACGTTTTAGCGGATGATCTCCAAAAGTTTTTCCATTTATTGGACATGCCAGCCATTTTCGCGAGCTTAGATGCTATCGGGTCTGCAAAGGCTTCATGAAGCTTTGTCCGGAGTTCTTTTATGATCTCCTCTCTTATTAACTGTCTTATATCTGATCTTTTCATTTCAATCCTTCAATGTTATTTTAAATAAATATACAGGTCAATTATAATCATGCCGGTTATCTAATCGATGTTTATAAATTAGAATCTGTGCATGATATGCTGCTAATATTAGTATACCCATAATTTCTCCATATAAAAGATTCATGGGCATAATGGCCATTGCAATAAGAAACAAATAAAAATAATACCGGAATCTGTTGCTATGGTATAAAGCGTATGCACACAAAATAAAAAAAATCGACGCTAGCACATTATGAACAACTGGATGATATTCTATAGAGAACGATGTCAGAAGCATTAGAAAAAAACTAGGGACTCTCCAATTTGGTGTCGAGAAGAAAAAGTATGATGTAATTGCATTGGCTAATATAAAAAGTGCTTGATATGGAGTATTCCAATATTGTGATAATGATGACATGGGCCCATTGCCTATTATTAATATAATCGGTGTAATTGCTACAAATCCAATTGACCATATACGTACTAAAAATTCCAGAAATCCTCCTATAACCTATTTAATATAAATATCAGATCAGATTACTAAATCATTGATATCGAGTACGGAATATATATTAAATTCTGTGCCTGTTAATGAATCCCGCCATATCTCGCCGGTATCTAACATATCCTCATCATCTTCTTCATAATACCAGTTTATTACTAGTTCATGAATCCCTGTCAATGTTTTGATTATATGAAATATATATTTTTCTGAAACAGAGTCCATTAATGACATTGCCAAATTAATCGTTATGTCATTTGTTGGTATATGCTCGTTTACTTGTGCGAATATCGGTTCATAAAACATATCGACATGCTCGCCATATGACGCGCCTTTAATTGTTAATATGCAATTGAGTTCGTCTAAGTTAATATACGGTTTATTATCTGTCTGCTGTATTTCCATTATTCTTTTATAAACTTTCCAGTACCTTTAACTCGATCGCCTTTAGTGTTTATGATATAATATCCAGTTTTAAGTTTCTTAATATCAATGTTAAAATCCTCTAACTCACCCATATAAAACTTCTTAT
>Ga0233412_10000084_pt1 | contig 50026 bp, 36 predicted proteins | sample Na_anoxic_4_MG_FD_180667 | JGI IMG/M metagenome (GOLD analysis project Ga0233412, IMG submission 180667) | Seawater microbial communities from Saanich Inlet, British Columbia, Canada - Na_anoxic_4_MG | ecosystem: Environmental > Aquatic > Marine > Inlet | place: Canada: British Columbia... | reverse complement strand
AATTTGAAGTCGGGACTAAAAAACTGTTTTAAATCAAAATAATTCACTTTAATCCTTGACAATCAAGGAATAATAGGTTATAATATATATACAAGGAGAAAGATATGCATTTATCAAATCAAGCAATAGGGGCAGTAATGATGGCTCTTCAAAAATCATTGATGGACCAATCAGACATTGTTCCTGTTTTCAAAGAATTCGTTTTCAAAGAGTCAGAAGAGGGGTTAATGGTGGAAAACCCACCAATCATCCAGTTTGACGCAGAGGAAGAAGAACAAACAGATGCCGAGGTATAATTATCATTGCAAAAATTGTGATGAATACTTCGAAATAAGACATTCTATGACGGAAAGTCTGGAGAACTGCAATATTTGCGACTCCCAGACTTTCCGTCGTATTCCTTCTATTCCAACTTATATCAGTAAGATCAATAAATCTGACAGAAAAGTTGGATCTTTGGTCGAAGAATATATAGAAAAGAATAAAAAGTCTGTTGTAGAAGAAAAGAAAAAGTTAAAAGAGAAGGAATATAAAGCATGAATTGGGCACTAATAGCAGTAATTTTATTTTTACTATTGCTTTTATCGGCATTACTAAATGGATTTTTACTATGGTATGGATGGAAATCTATACAACAAATAAAATATTATGATGATGAATTAACAGAAACTATGACTGTTGTTCACAATTTTACAAATCATCTTAAATCCGTATATGAATTGGAAATGTTTTACGGGGATGAAACATTGAGACACTTGTTGCGACATGCGCAAGACCTGACCGAAGCGTTTGACGAGCCTAATTTATATACGGAAGACGATATAACAGAAGAGGAATTTATTAATGACGACATTACAGAAACCCGCGCCTAAGAAGAAGCGCCGAAGAATACGAAGAAGTAAAAATTCAAAAAATTATTTCACTCAAATCCACGAAGACGCAATTAATGAATATAATCTTCCAGAGACCACATTCAAAAGAAGAGACGAATTATATGTCAAATTATTACAGCCAGTATTTAGTCAATTGGTTGACAAGATTGTTTTTACATATAGATTTACAATTTTACCAAATATTGAGGTATTAAGAGACGAGTGTAAAATTTGGTTGATTACTGTTTTAAATAAATTTGATCCCTCTAAGGGATCGAAGGCATTTTCATATTTTTCAGTCATAACAAAAAATTGGTTCATACAGCAAGTTAAAAAAAATAAGAAGAAAAATCAAAGAGAAATTGAGCTTTCTGAGCTTTCGAGAGAGCTTGAATTAAAGCACGTTTCCACCACCAACGATTATGATGAGACCAGAGAAAAAGACGAGTTTTGGAAGCATCTTTGGACCGAAATAGAAACGTGGGATACTGATAAATTAAAGGAAAATGAGAAAAAAGTCCTTGAAGCTGTAAAAATCTTACTAAGTTCACCAGATGATATAGAAATTTTTAATAAGAAAGCTATTTATTTGTACATGAGAGAGATTACTGGCTTGAACACAAAACAGATTGTAAATTCTCTAAATAGGATGAGAAAAAAATATAAAACGTTCAAGACAAAATGGGATCGGGGAGATCAATGAGATATGAAAAAAACAGAGAAATATATTGAAGAAGTAATCAAAAATATCAGAGATGATAGGGACATAACTCGTCGTCTTCTTGATGATGTTATGGTTTATCTTAGTAAAAGCGAAGAAAGACACAAAGAGGTCGGACTAACTGCCGCTAAATATGTCGAGACCCTTCAAAGATCAAACGAACAATTGGTCAAAATTTCTGCTCTTCTACAAAAGGATGAATCGAAAAAAATTGGCCTAACCGAAGACGATAAGAAAGGTATCTTTGATTTATTGCAGGAAGAGGGGGGATTAAAAAATGCCTAAAACCAAAGAGCAATTGGCAGAAGAACTATATCTAAGAGAACAATTGGGAGAATTTAACTCTTTTAAAAGATCAATTGATGCTGTTCCTGCCGCCTTTGCAATTCAAACAAATGCCAGCACCGTAGTTCCATCTATAATAGATAGGGTGATCGGGGAAAGCAGTACAAAAACAAAATCAGATGTAAGGCTTTCTGTATGCGTCCACGACCGCCTCCCCTCCTACCTTGAAGCATTTCAACTAAATATAGGCGACACCGAGAATACAAATTTGTCAACGGTACGCCAGAATCACAAGACAATAAGTACTAGGTGCGCCGAGGGCCCCGAACGCGCCGGCCATCCCCCTTATTACTATGATAGCGGAAGTGTAGATCTTACGAGGCGAATAATGACCTATTTACACCCGCAAGCTATCATAAAGAAGGGCGAAAGCGGAAGTCCTATAATCAAGTTGGGATCAGAGGTATATCAAACATATACAAATGATGATAAAAATATGTGTAAAATTGATAAAGTGGTCGGCCAGACCGGCCTAACAGCAGACTTCGTAACAACCCCTCCTGCGGGAAATTGGGGAGGAGCAATGCCAGTCTTTGTGAATGGCGCTCTTGTTGTTCCGGCAGGTGGGTTTTATGAATCCTCAGAATTGAGTTCATTTCCCATAAGTGCTTTCCCGCCAGATCCAGCGGTCAAACATATAACCGAAGAATTAAATTGGCAGATGGAATTCAATCCTTTAGCAACTGGCACAACAAAAAATTCAAAAATCCATTGCGGAAGTAAGTTTGCGCTTAAGCCAGGAAGAAAAGATCCTATGGGGTCAGGAACAACTAGACCCCATACGGGGATAGATTGCTGGGTCTCCGCGTTAATGCCAATCGTAGCTCCCGCCGCTGGCACTATTCGATACATAACAAGCCCCAAAAGAGCGATGGAAAGAAGATATAAGGCGATCCCGAACAAAAATCATGCTTCTAAGGGGTTTGCAGAAATAAAACCAATTGGGGCCCCCACAACCGCCGGCGCCTCAATGGGTATGAGTCACCCCACTGGAGATAAAGATTATAAAGTATATACTGGATATTGTCATATAGTAAGGGTGGGAGTACACCCTACAGAAAAAGGGAAAGATGGGAAGCCTAGATTACTTAGAGGTCCATCCAAAGATAAACCGGGCGACACTGTACCAGCAGGACACGTTATTGCATATGTTGGCGGCGGGAACTGGGGTTATACAACTCCGAATCCAGACCGCAAGCCACCGGCCGGCCGATTATACTGTTCATGGCCTGGAAGTGGTGGGTCTACCGGTGTCCATCTTCATTTTGGAGTACAGGTTGTAAAGGGAGGTCAAAAAGTCAATGTTGATCCCCTTTCTTTCAAATATCCTAAAGTAAAAAGATTTTCAGATGCCGAAATCACAGCAATCGTGACCGAAAATCAAAAATATCTCGATAATTATAAGACAGCCGTTGTCGGAAAGCATATAGAATTATTCGGGCCGCTAACACAAAAGAAGAAAAAATAAATGAGTCAAAATTTACTACCACCATGGCTAAATTCTCCATACTATACTAATTTAGCCGATAATCAGTTCAATCAAACACAACAAAATTTTCTTTCTTTAAATAATTCACTTAGCCCCAAGAAGGATGTTTCAGGTCGAGGTATCAATGGAAAAAACAGAATTGTATCCTTACCGACTTATAATGCCATCGACGCTGCAAAAACCAACGAACACAACGGAAGTTATATCACGATGGCTCAGGACGCACCCAGAGGTCCAGGAACCGGTTACAGCGCCACTGGAGCGCCCGCCGCGTCCATAGACCTCGTTTGTGGAAGAGTATCAGCCATAGCCGAAGCTGCAAAAAACTCTAATTTATTCGTCAATGATGACTTTGATCACGATGCTGCTAGATTATATATATCTCAGACTACTGATTTAGATAAAGCTTGCAAGTTGGCCGAAGGAGACAATCCAAAATTTGAAAATCGTTCAGGTGCAGCTATTATAGCTGACAATATTGCCATCAAAGGAAGACTCGGCGTTAAAATTGTGACTTCCCCGAATGGAGATCATAATTCAAAGGGCGGCAAAATAAGTTCCGGAACAGGAGTTGAACTTATAGCCAACAATGATGACAGTGATTTACAACCACTAGTAAAGGGTGATAATCTTATAGATTGTATATATGCAATATATAAAAGAATAGATAAGCTTGCAGATATGGTAATGGATGTAGCTGGAGAAAATGCAACGCTTGGTTTAGCTTTGGGCCTCCATACCCACACAGTTGCATCGACACCAATTGGGTTGCTCGCAGCACCCTCGGAAGCTTTAGCACCACTCGCTGCAAAATTTGTTGCTACAAATATAAATGTTGGCTTGGTCGGAGGACTTGGCGTCAAAACAAATTTATTTTTCGATGAGTTTAACTATACCTATTCACTTGGTAATTCCTATATCAATAGTGATTTTAATAGGACAAATTAATGACAACTTCTGCGTTATCAGAGATACCCAAAGATTGGACAATAATACCTGCCAATAAAACATATTACGATAGCTCAACTGATCAATATGTTTCTACAATCTTATTAAACCAAGAAGTTGTCGCAGAAGACGCAAAAAATGGTGTATTTTCAAGTTATTATTCTTTATTTTTAGATAATATATTGGCCGCCCTAGCAAAAGAGACCGCAGACGGTACAGAAGCATCAGCCATTACATATGGAAAATATAGGGCAGATTTAATTAAAAAGATTGAAGTAATTCAGGATTTTATTAGTCCATTTCCCAATATAAAACAAAAAATCTTATTGGGAATCCCAAAAGATCAAATAGATAGATTATCTGATGCTCCTCCACCTGATTTAGAAGATTCTTTAAAGTCTTCTTATAGTTTAGATTCATTTTATGACAAGATTGATCTGGTCGCAGAGAAATTTCAACAGTTTCAGGCAGATTATATTGAAGATATTTCTAAAATGAAAAATTCTGGTTATAAAGGTCTGGATTTTATCTTGGAAGCTGACAATCTTTATTCTTTTTCTTCAAATTTAAATAATTTAATAACCTCAAACGATATAGATTCTTCAATTTATGAAAACGTAGAAATTCATTTCAACAATTCATACGAAATAGTATATATTTCTTTACTTGGCTTCTTAACAAGGACGACCTTAGCAGTTTCTTTTAATGATTTCATAAATATAAATCCTCAAAATAGACCACAAACAAATTATTTCATTTATTCTTTGGACGAGCTATATGCGTTGTGCAAATCTGCATCTATAACATATCAAAATATCATTGAAACAAGGTTTCTCGATACTCCGTCTAAAAATAGTGCCTCAAATAGCAATATAATAAAAAGAACAGACAAAAATAGCACTTCTTATGGAATTTCGAATAAAGATATAGATAAAGGGACAGCGGCTTTTAAAGAAATCTCTAAAAGATCAGTAAAATTGTTTCAAAATGCAGTTTTGGATTCCATTTACGATAAACCATGCTTGACTCCAGAATTAAAAGCAAAAAAAGATAAAGAATTAGAAGAATCCGAAGAAGAAAAGCTAACATTTGCCGAGGATGTTAAAAATCAAATTGGAGATGCCTTTTTAAATAGTCTTCCTGATATTTTACAAAAGGTATCCAAAAAACAAGGCACAGAAGCTCTCCAATCACTAGGAAAAGATGTTTTAAACCGACTTGGTGTTTGTGGTTTGGGAGATTTAATATCGTTGGTGGCAAATACTGCCATGTCCTACCTAAACGCAGATGAATATTCTGAGGAAATTTCTAAATGTGCTTTAGAAAATTTAGATAATGATAAGCTATATGCCTTATCTAAAAATATAGGGAAATTTGGTAAATCTACAGAAATAGTGGAAAAATACAGACAACTAGTGGGCGACACTATCCTTCCGTGGAAAGCAAAAGGTTATAATCCTCCTGATTATAATAAAAATTTAAAAACAGACGGCGCGCTGTATGAAAAATACACATTAAAAGTTTCAACATCAGATGAGGAAACTGCTGATATTGATGTTAGGTTCCGAGCATATAAAGAATCGGTAAATTTATATATTAATCCTAACGACTTATTGAGCACACTGTTAGATATATTCCCAGATGAGATGGGGTGGATTGGTTTTTTTACAGATTTAACTACTGGGGTTTTAAGCAAGTGCACCGCCGGCCATTCAGGAATTATTAAAACTAAAATAGCTTTAAATCCGTGCAAAAGAATAAATATGCCAAAATTACCAGAGATTAAAGGTGGTGGCTCTTCAGTATTTTCCTCTCTTGCAACAATCGTAGTGGAAGAAATAAAAAATATAATTATTGGACTCATTGTCCGATTGATAACATCTACTATGTCTCAATTATTTCAAATTATATCGGCAGGCGTTTCGGGAGATACCGATTATTTTAAGAGAGGCGGATATATTCCAGATTTATTTCAAAATGAAAATTTTATGCACGATGCCTTTTATAAAGTTGCAAATAATAAGAAAGAAGAGAGTTCCGAAGTTAATGAGTGTGTCAGGCAAATAATATATGATGCTAGAGAACCCGCAAATATAACACAGGAATTGAGTCTTGAAGAAGTTGATTCTTTTTTAAAAATAATTTCAGTGTCTTTGGGTGAATATGAAAAGATAAAATTATTTAAAGGTGAAGCCGGAGGAACAACCTACGAAAAAGTAAGACAGTTGGTTGCTGATACCCCCCTCGAAGTTTATTTAAAAAATTATTCTGATATAGAGCAAATATTCTTGGAAATTGGAAAACTTCTGGATGTTTCAAAGATGGAAGCAGACTATTTTAATAATCTATATAATGCGTCTCTTCCCGTAGAATTTTGTATAATAGAAACAGATATGCTGGACAGGGCATATCTTCAAAATAAACCTGGCATAACAGAAGAACAAATTTCCAGAATGGAGGATGTCTTAAAGAATATCCAGAAAGATAAACTATGTTTTTCAGCAAACACTATAGGGAATGCTCAGGCACCCATTTTTGGTCAAGCTATGGAAAGTATATTGGCTCCAGACGGACCAGTATACGGAAAAATCAAAGAAAAACAAGCGGAATATTTCGTCGAAGGAATAAGTAAGCAGTTGGAGATATTTTATAAAAGTTATCATAATGATTTATATAAAAACAAGGGATTTTTTGATGTTATACTGGGAAACAATGGTGTTCCCTTTGTGGGTTATAATGATCAAAAGTTTTTGGCCCTCCTGCCTTTCGATCCAACCACATTTTTGTCATCGGCGCTGTCATCGACTGTATTGGAAGCTTTCAAAAATCGCGCAGACCGCTTAAAAGATGTGGGATATAACTCAGAAATTAACGGTGATAATTTTCAAATGTCATTACCTCAGCCCAAGGTAGCATCTTCACAGAAATCAAATGGAAATATGAGTGTCTCTTTTAACAAGGAGAATATTTTAAGCTATAAAGTACCTCCGACAACTAATTTGGAATCTGGGGCCCATAAAATTTCTGAATTGTTAGAAGATTCTCTTTCTCCAGTCGCAAGCCTGAGAAATAAAATAAAAACTGGATTTTTAGTTTCAACTCCGTTCGGAGAGCAGCCTTCTCCCTTACAAGCTCATGTATTTAGATACCAGAATTTAATAAAAGATAAAATATTGCCCACTTCGGGTAAAACAGCATACGATAAGTCTTATTGGACAAAATTATATGATAGACTTGAGGATAATTCTAGTGTTTTAGTGGGAAGCTCTGATATAGAGAAACAAGTGGGAGATTTATATAAAAAAGCAAATTTAAATTTAGAAGGCTCTTTATATGTGCCATTTAATGTGGCAACCTCGTCCGAAGAATTGACCACCAACTATGCCGGTTTGATTTTATTGACCAATATAATAATTTCTGAGATTATTTTAAGGGGTACTTCAATTTTTGCTGGTTTTAATCCTGAGACATTCGAAACCAAAAAAATGTTATCCGAATTAGTGAAAAATAATTTATCACAAACATTTGGCACTGAAAAACTAAATTTTTATGAAACAATTTGTCAAATTTATCTAAAATTGATTGAGACTGGAATTGTTGAAAGTGCAGATGATAATCTGGAAGAGATAACGGAAAATTTTAATGAAGTCATAAGAAGTTGGATAAGGGGAGAATCATCTAATAGGAGCGATGTTTTGAACGACAATAAAGATGACATCGATTATATAGTTTCATTGTTTGTAACCGAAAGAATATCGGAATATTTTAATAGTACCAGTTATGCGATAATCAAAGTCTTGATTCAGATTGGAGGTCTATATGATGTCAAAACACTATCGCTCGACGCCACTCTCAACAATGGAGAGGTCAAGGATGTGTGGGGAAATGTTGATTCTTTTGCTCGTACTACAGATATCCCTTATCTAAGAGTGGAGAAATATATTAATGTAGGTGCTTCAGTCGCCGAGAGCATTCCAAGTGGGATTCAACGACTTACGGATTTGGAATCTTATATTAGTTCGACAACAACCGTTCACAATAAAATATCAGACTCGTGGCCAGATGGTTGGAAATATGGAATTAGAATATCTTCGGTGTACCCACTTGATATATCGGGGGTGGAAGAGTCTGATTTTGATCCCACAGATCATCCTGATTTAAATTCAGAAAGATATAAAAATAAAGCCTTTTTATTAAAGGGTGGCACAATGGGGTCCTCTTTTTTATTGCCAATTATATCTTTTGAAGAGGAGATCCCCGATCAGACAACTAATAAATCAATAATAGGTTCATATAATAACAATGAAATGATAAACAATTTAATAAATTCAGAAAAATTTGTTGATTTTTATTATGCTGGTATGAATATAGAAAATTTATTGACTTTGGTAACTATTTATAACTATGAATCGTTGGGAAATATCGCACCGCCTCCGAATTGGAGTAAAAAATTGTTCGAAGACTCACAAAATTTTGCAATGCAATTGATAAAGGAAAACTAATATGTCGTCTTATGGATTTTCTCCAAAGCTACCATTAAAATACGATGATACAGATGGGCCGTATTTGTCGTTAAAAACTATTAAGGACGTGGGAAAGCAGAATTTAAAAATGATAATATTAACCAATCCTGGAGAAAGGGTAATGGATCCGACTTTTGGAGTTGGTATAAGCAGATATCTCTTTAATCAGGAGGGATTTTTTGATACGGGGATTATTGAGCAAAATATCTTATCTCAAGTAGCTAAATATATTCCATATGTGAACATAACAAATATACAAATTGAGTCTGACGAGCTTAATAACAACACCAAGCGCCTAAAAATATCATATTTTATTCCATCATTCGCATCGAAAGAGGTACTTTATTTAGATGTTGACTCAAACGATACAGATTTTATTTAAGGAAAAACATTAAATGGCCAAGAAAAAAGTTTCAATAGATTATACTGCTAGGGATTTTAATTCTATTAAAAGATCTTTAGTTGATTATGCGCAAAGATATTATCCCCAAGTTTATCAAGATTTTAATGACGCTTCGTTTGGTTCCTTGATGATAGATACAGTTTCATATGTTGGCGATATAATGTCTTACTTTATTGATTATCAGGTCAATGAATCTTTCTTGGATACGGCGTTTGAAACATCTAACATAATTAAGCTATCTAGGCAGCTTGGATATAAATATCAGAACGTGGCCTCATCGCTAGGAGAAATATCCCTGTATGCACTAATCCCAACCAATGAACTAGGCGTTGGCCCTGATTCTAATTATTATCTTATAATAAAACAAGGATCCACGTTTTCTACAACAAATGGTAATAGCTTCACAACTGTAGAAGATATTAGATTTGATAATCCCGCTAATGAAATTGTTGTAGGTCGAGTAGACGGTACAACAGGTCTTCCAACCTCTTACGCAGTAAAAGCAAAAGGGGCGGTAATATCTGGAGAGATCAAGCAAGGCTTATATACAGTTGGAGATTATATTAGATTTAGAAAAATTGACTTAGATGATACGGATGTTGTCGAAATTATGTCAGTAGAAGATTCAGACGGAAATGAATATTTTCAAGTAGACAATTTAACACAAAATACAATATATAAATCTTTTTCAAATTTGGGTCAAAATACAGATACAGTAAAAGAATATTTAAGACCAGTAATAGTTCCCAGAAGATTCACTTTTGATTATGATGGTGATAATTATTTCTTGCAATTTGGTTATGGCTCCGAGGATGAAATAAAAATAAATCCGATTGCAGACCCTTCTTCGGTTGCTATACAATTATATGGTCGCGACTATGTTTCAGATGTAAATTTGGATCCATCTAAATTGTTGACCAGTGATAAATTAGGAGTTTCTCCCTCAAATACAACGCTGACAATAACTTATAGAAAAAACTCAAATGCTAATTCAAATGCAAAAACAGGAACAGTTAGAAACATAACAAATATAATATCTGCCTTTGATGACATAACAACTCTAAATTCTTCAAAAATTCTATCAGTAAGAAGATCTTTGGAGTGTACTAACGAGAACCCTATCGTAGGAAGCTCTGTTTCACCATCTGGTGAAGAAATAAAACAAAGAGCTTTATCACATTTTGCAACACAAAAAAGAGCAGTTACAAGTAATGATTATGAATCAATGGTATACTCGATGCCTGCACAGTATGGCGCCATCGCGCGCTGCAATGTTATTTTAGATCAGGATTCTTTTAAAAGAAATTTAAATTTATACGTCCTATCTTCTGATCAAAATGGAAAACTTATCTCATCCAATGATACACAAAAAGAAAATCTTAGGTTTTGGATATCTGATTATAAAATGATCAATGATACAGTTGATATTATAAACGGAAAAATTGTTAATATTGAAATTAATTTTGAGATCATTGGAGATCCAGATTATAATGCATCCGACGTATATGCTAAGTGTATAAATATTTTAGCAGAAAGATACAATAGAGCGCTACAAATGGGAGAACCGTTTTATTTAACAGATATTTATTATGAACTTAATCGTGTTCGAGGCGTCGTTGATACACAAAATGTTTTTCTGGTAAATAAAAATGGCACGAGATACTCTGATTTGTCTTTTTCCATAGAAGAAAATATGTCAGCAGATGGTAGATATTTGTCGTGTCCATCTAATGTTTGTTTCGAAATCAAATTTCCCACCGTAGATATCCGAGGAGTCGTTAGGTAATGGCTATAAAAAAATATTACGCTGATAAAAACAACACCATAACCAATGCATTTAGGGCCAATTTGCAAACTCGTGGCACTGGTGCGAATATGGGACTTTCGGATGTCCTTGAAACATTTTCTATTTATGCACAACAATCATCTGGATCAACCGAACTTGAAAGAATTTTGATTGAGTTCCCAGTTAGTCAAATTACGACAGATAGAGCAAGCAACATTATTCCGGCATCGGGAAGCGTGAGTTTTTATTTAAATATGTATAATGCACGAAGTAACCAAACATTGCCTCGGGAACTCAATTTGGTTGTGCTCCCTATATCACAATCATGGCAGGAAGGCACCGGCCTTGATATGGAAGAATATAAAGATGTAACAAAAGGAAATGTCGGATCCAACTGGATTAATGCAGGACAAGGCGATCCTTGGACAAGGGAAGGTGGAGATTATTTAACTTCTTCGTATTCTCAAATTTTTCCAATAGGAAATGAAGATTTAGAAATTGATATAACTCCACTTGTTGAGGACTGGATTGCTGGGACAATTACAAATTACGGCATCGGAGTTCATCTAACATCGAGCCAAGAAGCTTATTTCTCAAGCTCTGCCGATACTGGAAGTCAGTTAATAAATTTAGTGGGAGCTACAGAGACTTATTATACAAAGAAGTTTTTCGGAAGAGGAACAGAGTTCTTTTTCTCAAAACCGACAATTCAGGCCCGATGGGATTCCTCAATAAAAGATGATAGGGGAAACTTCTATGCAAGTAGCTCTCTAGTTCCCGCAGTCGACAATACGAGAACGCTTTATCTTTATAATGTGATCGGGGGAAGATTAAGAAATATTCCGGCAGTTGGAACGGGAGAAATTTATGTTAAAGTGTATACATCCGCATCAGCCGGCGTAGATTTAACTCCTACAGTTATAACGGGCGGATATGATTCTCTGGGTATCTATTCGGCCTCTTTCGTTCTAGATACAACTGCCAGTACGGTATATGATAGATGGTATAGTTCCGGGTTGACAAGCGTTTATCATACCGGAACTTTTGATGTAAAGCAATATGCAGCAAGCACACATAATCCATATGGAAATTTAGTGACAGCACTTACAAATCTCAGGTCGGTTTATACAACTTCTGAAACGGCAAGATTCAGATTTTATGAGAGAGAAAAAGATTGGAGCCCGACTATTTATACAGTAGCCACCACGGTAACAGATACACTTGTTAATGAAAGTGCATCTTATCAGGTTCATAGGATAATTGATGATTTAGTTGTGATTCCATATAATACGGGAAGCGACAGAGGGACACAAATGTCTTTTGATGTAAGCGGAAATTATTTTGATTTGGAAATAGATCTTCTAGAGCCTGGGTATTCTTATGGGATTAAAATAGCTTATTATAATGAAACAGTTAACAGCTATGTCGAGCAATCTCATGAGTGGAAATTCAGGGTAGAAGAAGTATGAGTATAAGAAACCTTTTTGATGGAGACGCCCCATCCCAAGTATTTTCAGAAACACCCGAAAATATACGAAAGGATGGAGAGTCTCTGGAAAATATTACAGAGACTTGGAAAAATAAAAATCGATTTATTCCCCAAGTAGACTTTTCAAATCCAGAAAACTTCGCCAGATATGGATCTGCTGAACAATATTATCAAGACGCCATAACAAGAATTTATGAAGAATATCCTTATGACGGATCCTCAAAAGAAAAACAAGAATTCCTAAATGAGTCAACATATATCGACCTGTGGTTGCTGGATAATAAATATCCCAGAAGAAATGGATATATAAACCATGGTTTAATGGGCGGGTATATTGGCACGACCGGTACCACGGTCGCCTGGGCTCTCACTAATGATAATGAATACATACATATGGTCGGCGGTCCCCATACTGCATCCCAAGGAATGATTGGGAAGCCACTACAAGAAACCTTCGACGATTCAAATATATACGATGAAGATATATACGACGATGTTGGGTATACAGGAAAAGGTACGCGAGAGAGCAATCTTAAATGTGATCCAGATAATGGCGTAACAGTTGAATTTTGGCTTAAGAAGCCAACGTGGGCCCCCGCTTTCGGCGCCACGGATCCAATCGGCGAATCCATTTTTGATTTAAGTGGAACAAACGATGGTCGGTTCAATGTCTCCATTACAAGCGGGTCAGGCCCCGTAGTAAGATTTAATTGCCTTTATCGGGCACAGACTCTTTCTAATTCTTATACTCCCGATGTTACTACCCTAATCTCAACTGGTTCCTGGAATCATATTGCTGTTTCTTATGCCAATTCTGGATCAGTGGCGGAGTGGAAATTATATTTAAACGGCAATTTGGTAGATACAGCCGCTGCCGCATCCCAGCCTGTAGAAATAACTGGCTCTCTTCAAGCTAATATCGGGGCACTGGTAGCTCACTACCCCGGCGAATCAGGAACTGCTCTGGCCGATGGTAAACTAACAGGATCTCTTGATGAATTCCGCTATTGGAAAACCCAGAGAACTTCGGAAGACATTGGTCGATATTGGTTCACACAAGTTTACGGAGGAACCAATACAGATATAGCAAATACAACTCTTGGTGTTTATTACAAATTTAATGAAGGAGTCTCCGGAATTAATTCAATCGATTCTAGCGTCCTCGACTATTCCGGCCGCGTTTCAAATGGATCGTGGACAGGTTATACCACAAATTCCAGAACAACAGATTCAGCGATGGTAGAGGCAAACGCGGCAGCATCCGAATTCAAAGATCCGATTATTTATCCCGAAAATCCAGCAGTTCAAACCGTTTTGACAGAAATGTTGGCATCTGGCTCATATCATGATTATAATAATACAACATCTCTATATAATGGTTTCCCAAATTGGATTATAGATGGTGACAACGACAGCGATGGAGAATTAAAACTCCTAACTCAAATTATGTCTAGCTATTTTGACACTCTCCATTTACAGATAGAGCAAATAAATAAAATTAAGAACATTTCTTATGTAAGCTCCAGTGATAAGCCAATCCCCTTTGCTGGAGAGTTGCTGGAGGGCCTCGGCCTTGTTGCGCCAGAAATATTTGTAGATTCATCTGTTATAAATCAAATTTTTAATAGAGATGAGGAAAAAGAGTTCGCGGACAGCTTGTTTGATACAAAGAATATGATTTATAAAAATATCTATAATAATATAGTTGATATTTATAAATCGAAGGGTACTTCAAAATCTTTTAAGCAACTAATCCGTTGTTACGGCGTAGATGAAAATTTAATAAAAATTAACGCATATGCTAACAATCTTGTTTATAATCTAAATGAAAATTATGATTTTTCGTCGACAAAGAAAAAATTCATAGACTTTTATAAGCCCGACAACTTCGCAGGCACGATTTATCAACAGACTGCTTCTGGAAACCCAGATTCGGTATCTTTTATATCAGCATCTGGAGGAACTTTAGAAACTTATACTTCTTTTACCTATGAAACAGAAGTTATATTTCCCAAAAAGAAGATTATTAGCAATAATGTATATTATCCCACTCCGTTTATCACATCTTCAATCTTTGGATTCCATTCAGCAGATTCTACAGCCCCAACTGACTTTACTTGGCCAGCAACCGATTATGATTTGCAAGTATATGCCATAAGGCCCGACACAAATAGCAATATTAAGGACGGCCACCTTATGATTACGAGTTCTTTTTTCGGAATTGAAGAAAGAAGTCCAATTATAAAGGATCTTTATGATAATAAGAAGTGGAATCTTGCCCTAAGGGTGTCTCCAGAGAAAATAGACGCGGATCTTGTGTCTGGTTCTACAATAACAAACTATCTTGTAGAGTTATACGCGCTTAATACCATAGTTGATGTTGTCCAAGAAGAAAGAATATTAACTTCTTCAATCGCAGTCGACGGAGATAAGCTATTGACGACGCCCAAGAGGGTGTATATGGGGGCACATAGGCAAAATTTCACAGGCTCTCTTATTCAGAGTTCAGATCTTAAGTTTTCATCCACGAGATATTGGATGAGTTACCTTAATAATTCTGTTATTAAGTCGCACGCCCGCGACAATGATAATTTTGGAGTATATTCTCCTTATCAAAATACATATAATTTTGTTACATCAATTGGAAATGTAGAAATACCACAAATGGAGACACTCGCTCTTTATTGGAGCTTTGATCAAATAACAACTACCGATGTCGGAGGTGGGGTGCCAACTGTGCCAGATGCTGGCTTTAATATAGTTGATTTTTCCTCTGGATCTGCGATTACGCGCCAAAGATATGATTGGTTGGGAAATGTTTTAGGATCTCAACATACTGGGCGAGGAGATCTCTTTTATCCCAATGATACGAGTATTATAAACATGGAATTTGTTCCAGTTGCCCAGCAAACAACTCCGGAAATTGTTAATTCTTACGATACGGTCAAAGTTTTTAATATTGAGGATGATCAACTTTTTACAAAGCAGACCAGACCATCTAATTTCTATTTTATGGTAGAAAAGAGTATGTATCGCGCGATAACTCAACAAATTATCAATTATTTCGCAACAATTTTAGATTTTAATAATTTAATCGGCAACCCGGTTAACAGATATCGTCAAGAATACAAAGATCTCCAAAAATTAAGACATTTATTTTTTGAAAAAGTTCAAAATGAGCCCGATATAGAGAGATATATTGAGTATTACAAATGGATTGATAGTTCTTTAGGCAAAATGATAATGGAGCTATTCCCTGCCAGTGTTGTTAAGCAGGATGGGATAAGAACCGTTGTCGAAAGTCATATTTTGGAGCGAAATAAGTATTGGAATAAATATCCAACTGTCGATCTAAAACAAGATGACCCTGAATCCGCCGCTCGCGGAATTAATGAGATGTTATATGACTGGGAATCTGGTCACCATCCAGTTTCTGATGCTCAAAATGAGTCATGTTTTTGGTGGAAAGAAAAAGCAGAGAGAGATAAAGCACCATTAGCTACTGGTGATGCAGGAGTTGACGCCGATAAAGAACAAATCTTATCAGTCACGCTTTCAGCTTTGAATAGAAAACTTTCTACACCCCTTAGATTAAATATTGTAAGATCTAATGATATACATGGTGGCCTCACTTCAAATAACAACAATATCAGAACTAACGTAAAAAGTGCTATCCAATTTGGAAATTCTTCCGGAGTCATCATCCGAGAATCTCAGGTAAAAGGGCTTAAAGATTGTAATGATGTTTTAGATCCTCTTTTAAAGAAGAAGTTTTCTTTTGAGGCTACAAATACGGCTGATGAATCTGGCTATGCGACTGGTGAAGGTGATTTCCTAGTTCCATTCGTCCCAATTAGTTCATCTGTCACGACAGGGTACAATAGCAAGATAAATACAGACTTCAAACCAGGATTTGGAGTAGATAACCTGCATATTGATTCTTATGAAGATTATGAGGTGCCGCTACAGGGCCCATTTACTGAGAAATGGGTTGGCGGAAACCAACACAGGCACGTTCCTCTTAATCAGGGTACCGATACTGTCATAGACCGACCAGAAGCATGGGCATTAGAATTCCAGACCGGCCCAACGGCGATGAAATTTGTACATCAGCCTGTGAACTTGCCCCGAGCCGTGTTTTATCGAGATTTGGTAGCAAAAAGGCCGCTTAATATCAAAAATATTAAAGATAACACAACCACAGGGGAACTTGGAAATTATAGTCAAGATTATCAAATTGTTCAAACTTGCGGAAGAACCGAGAACAATTCTGCTTTTGTAAAAGCCGGCGGCTTTGAGGCCCTTGAAGTTCCATCTCCTTTCATCGCTGGATTAGATGATTACGCAAAACTACAAAGAGGAAGATCGGCGTGGGTCTTTGTGAATCGGTTTTCTTGTCCGGGAGATGCATCTACAGCCGGCGATTCAGACGGCGGGCCCGGCTTGGATATAGAGGCTGCTGAATTTTCGGCGTATAATGATATAAATTATAGAAATTTCGCTGTAAGAGATCCTTATAGACTCTTGCTGGCATCGCATGTAAACCAATTTGGGTATTATGCCGATACATTTAACCTCGGTGTTGGCTCTTCTTCAGTTAATTCGCTGAATTATAGTGGAACCGGCAGTATATACCAGGTTAATCGCAACCCGATCAAACAAATGAAGGAATCAGGCTCAACAACGATTACAACATCGGTCTATGACAACTTTTATGTCCAGCACCCAATTCCGAGAACAGATTTACAGTATGCTTGGATAACAGCTTCGGCTATTTCCTATGATACATTTGGGTATCTTCCTTATAGCGGAGAGGGGGATTTGGTGACATTCTCTTCTGCGAGTGATTATGTTTCCACTTTAAATACAACTACTTTGCCAACGATCGATCCATTCTTTGGGTTTGATAAGAGAATTTTACCTTATGAAATCGTGGCTCCCATTTTTACTGCCTCTTATTATATACCAACTGTCTATGCTCAATTGAACTATAATATCTATGAGCCTTTGGAATATTTGAGTTCTTTCACTGGCTACACGCCATCTGATGCGTCCGTTGTTTCATATGGGAATGATAAATTAATCCCGGCATTTTTATCTCCATTTTTCCCCTTATTTCCCGTTAGTATGGCCTCTATTCTGAACGCCACTCTCCTCAAAAGAAACGGCCCATATCAACACCCCTCTTGGAAACAAACCCGAGGCTATGAAAATCCATTGGTTAAAAAGTGGAATAGCTCGAACATAACTGCGTATAATTTGGAAGATGATAGCTTTAAATTGAGAGAAGATCCTCCCATCATTTCCAAATACAAGCCATTAAGACATATATTGACAACGGCAACTCCAAACTTAACCTCAGGGCCCTATACCCCCTCTTTAACAACCATAAGAATCAATAGTTCCTACGGAAGTGAAAAAACATTTTTTGCTAATCGCGCGATTTCGACAGATCTAAACATAACAAATGATAATGTTACGACCTCCTATGAACGCATTCTATCTTTATATACAAATGGCGCCCTGCTTAATATAAATAACCCTATACAGGGAATTGATTATTTTGCCTATGGAGAACAAGTATACCCAGCAGCCATTAATTGTTACAGCACCAGAAATAGAGCAAGGGTTGGATATCAAAATACTTTTTGGAGAGATTCCAGATTAAATAGAACAACTCTTGGCGAATCTAAATTCGGAGGAGGAGAAAACTCACAAGGATTTGTGGTTTCCCAAAGCGCGTGGTCCATTGACGCTGCCGAGCAATTTGGAACAGGTCTTTCGACATATATAGCTGAAAGCGCGTCTATTGGCGCCGCAGGCGAGCTTCAAAATGATTATACGTTTGCTTTTAGGTTATTCAATCAGGCCGTTACCGGACTTCAAGCAGACTTAAAGCCTTCTCCAACTTATGCTAGAAAACATACGCTGGGAAGCATACACTCTTCATTGAATCACTCGGGTCCAGCATCTTTGAGGGCTGTTGCAACATCTTCTAATTATTTGATGGCTAATGAAATAACGGGAAATAACTGGCCAAGTGTTTCATTATTTAATTCCTTGGGTCATCTTTCTATCTTTGGGGGGAATGCTAAATTTGAAGCCCACACATTGGCTGGCTATGTTGAAGACGGGTCTTTTGTTTCTTCTCCATCGACGCCATTTTATGATAAATATGAATTATATAATCTCAATATGAGATTAAAAAACAAAGATATGTCCTTAATCCCAGAATTTAGAATGAGTGACCATATTCAGAAATATATATCAGAAGGTTTTAATTCTAGCAACCCCGCATCATTTTCAATTTTTGGGATTACGGGAAGCAATATTCAAGAGGTAATTTATAAGATAGCTCACGGTGTAACTGGCTCATATTCCGTCCAAGTTTCCGATAACATTCCACAGGATAGCTCCGAACCCGATTTTTATAGAATTTATTCTTTTTCGGATTTTATGGAATATTTTGAAGTTATTTCCGATGAACACGATCAGTTTACGGGCTTGCCAAAGAATCTAACTCTTTCTTGTAAAGCCTTGATGAAATTTATTCCTTATGATGGCTTTTATCCTGTCGAAAGAACTTTGGAAATCGCTAAAGAATTTAAAACTTCATTTTTAGACGAGTCCGCAATTGTTCCCGATGACAACTATGGCGGAGTCGCAGATGTGGATATTTTAAAATATAGGCCCATTCTGGCAACAATGTTTGCACCAGGAGTGATGTTTAATACCATCAAATCCGGTGTGGCAGTTGATTATCCAATTTATACAGATGATTGGACGGCTATTAGGATACAAAATAGCGGCGCCGCCTTTTCTCCTCCCGCTCCCGCTACTGATACCGATAATAGTGATTATTATTTAGTTGGTGTCGGCACTGGGCCCGGAGGAGGCAGTGCGTGGGATTATAGAGTGCCGTTTGAGGCACTGTTGGAGCCAGAATCGTTTGATGATTTTAATATTAAGATATATGATATGGAACCCCATCCTTCGGCATCTGCAAATACCCCCGCCAACACTGGTGAATTTTGGACTTCCATAGAGAACACCCCAAAGAGTTCAAAAAATCCCTATAAATTAATGATAAACAACTTTTTGGGAGAGGTTCCTAGATTTTTCTTAAAAAATGAATCCCTAAGTTCTATTTCGTCGGTATCCGAAGATAATTTTACTCCATTGAAAGCTGGCTCGTTTTACGGGATGAGAATTAAGATGTATAGATCAACAACGGGTCAACGTGGACTCTCCAGCGGTCTTGGATTCGGATCCCAAATCCCCTATCCTCAAGACTTATTTTTTAACACCAATAACTTTGAGACGATGACTATGTATTCCAGACCATCTGCTTTCGGGCCCCCCATCGCGGGCGCACCGTCCGTTTGGAAAGCCACGCCGGCTGTAGCAAATACTGGTCCGAATGATTATGTTCTTGCTGATGCAACGCGAGGTAATTATCCTTCCCATACTCCTCCTTATTATAATGGAGAAGCTTGGATGGATATCATATATGAAGCAACGGCCGATGGAGTACCCACCATAGATCAAATATTTAATGATGCTACTCTAAGATATTGGAGAATTGATAAGAGGAATCTCGTAGGCGGAGTGTTCCCTATCGAATCGTGGAGCAGCACGGGCTCGGGAACTGGATACCCAATGCATAAAGATAATGTCAATGGCTTCGCAATGCAGTTAAGTTCTTCCTTAAATATATTTCAAAAAGAATTTGTCCCATCAGATGCAGATCCATCAACAAATGTACTTAGGTGGACAATTCAAACTAAATTTGAAACACCAATGATGAATTTCGGAGACACCACAGAGAGACCATTAAACTTTGATGTTATTACAACTCCGACAACGGGTACAGGCGCAGAAGAGCCGTGGGAAGGATACGGAGGAATCACTACAACTCCTATTGGTATGTGGCATCAATTTGGGTTGATTCCGGAGAAAGACAAGGGGATCTTTATCGAGGTTGCCGATATTGATAGAGCTTGGCTAGAAATCCGTGCCGACGACGCCGATACTACTGCCTTTTATAATGCAGGAGATGTAAAATCCTTAGCGCAGAACCTCGGATTTATTCCAAAACAAAATACAGGACTTCCGGTAAGACAAACAAAAAATACTAAGAAGCTCGGCCAACTCTCAGATTCAAAGACAGTTTATGAGGCAATTGTAGCTATTCCATTTATTGAGAGAATAAATTTGGACAAAACTTCTCGCAAAACAAAAGACAAAAATATCCGAAATAGACTCTTTTTTGAGTTGAAGACTGATGATTCTTTTCCTACATTCTGGGAGAAACACGTTCCGATCATTGAGAACCGAGATCCAAGAACTATTTTTCCGTGGTATCCGACAGGTAATTCTATTCTCGAAATGGCTGATAAGGTTAAGAACAGGTATGTTTTTCCACCTGAATTTGATTTCATTAGAAATTTAAGTACAAAACCCGTCGCCATGTATATTTTTGAATTTGAACACACATTCGATAAAAATGATTTATCTTACATATGGCAAAACATTGCTCCAAAATTTGGAACACAATTTAAGGAATCGACTGCAACAATATCTCACCCACTTTTTGAGTCGCTCGCAAGTAGTTTGGATAAAAAAGAGTTGTTGGATGATTTAAAAGATAAAGTAAAATGGATGGTATTCAAAGTAAAACAGAGAGCGGAAACTAATTATTATGATAATCTTGCCGAATCCACTAAGAAGACATCGGAGCTATCTGCGGAAGATCAATTGGCATTCGGTTACAACTGGCCTTATGATTATTTCTCAATGGTTGAATTTGCCAAAATAGATGCAACTGTTTCTTATGGAGATAGTGGGTTGCCAGCACTCGAAAAAACAGCACCGGTTTCCACCACTGGCCTCCCACCAGACTTCAGCACAGATGTTGGCCAAGCAAATGCCTCATCCGCCGCGCAGAATAAGAACTCCGCCGCTGCCGTACAAGCGGGAGTGGTAGCAAACATAGATATACAGAAAAGAGACATTGGTCCTAGTTCGGGCTTCACTCCGACAATACCACCATCGGAGGAGGATTAAAATAAATGCTTTTTATGAATAAAAAAGAAGAAGTTTTGGACATCGAATTAACTCCATATGGTAAATATTTACTTTCGAAGGGCAAATTTAGACCAGCTTATTATGCGTTTTTTGATGATAATATGCTTTATGACTCTCAATATGGCGGCACAACCGAAAATCAAAATGAAATTGACAATAGAATAAGGAGCACAACTCCCCAATTACAAACTCAATACAAGTTTACAGGAAAATTTCAAGAAGGAATTGAAGTTGATTTTGGAGGAGGAGATAAAATAGTTCCCACCGCTCCATCTAAGAGGGATTCTTTAAGTCGAGACTTGGGAACATCTCAAGTATCCAATGATAAATATCCAGCAATTGTGATGAAATTCTTGAAGGGGGGCGTAAATTCTTATGATTTGACTTATGAGACTAAATTTGGTAAAAAAATAATTCCTCAATTGAGTGCATCGGTAAATTATAAGATATATATTCAAAAATCTCTTTTTACGTCTGGAGATGGTTTGCCTATGGATTTTGATGATAATTTTAGCCCCATCGATGAGAATCAGGTAGCTGAATTAACCGATTCCTATATCACATCACAACTTGCAGATGATGGTAGTTTTTTATTCATAAAAAATGATTATATTTTAGCTGATATTTTAGAAGAAAATACTAATTTTAAAATGGAGAACTTTGATATTGAGGTTTTTAAAATAGATTCTAGCGACAGCGGAGAAGAAGAGTTGATTCCTTTGACTTTTGCTAAAAAACAGAAAAAGCAGAAAATTGTCAATAATATTTTGCTTGACGAGGATGACGCGGAGGATGACGAAGAAATTATTTTAGAGACGACAAATGTTGAATATTACTTCGATATATATTGCGACTCTAACATCGATAAAGAAATAATAGCAAATTCTATCAGTGAAATTAAATCAAGGGGGCTTTATACTGATAATGGCTATGCATCTGATAGGGCACCCAATGTAATAAAGGCAGTGGCGGATATATATGGTACAAATGTAACTTCTGCTGATGTGGAGGACTGTAGCTGATGGGGTTTCTTAACGGTGCATTAAAAATTGATAAAACATCCATTACTAATATAACATCTTCTGATTCTACCGAAGAAGAATATGCCATAGGCGTGAATATTTCCATCAACACTAGACTCATAGCAGAGGAAAATAAGAGATTGATACCAGATTTGGATCTATCTTTGGGCCTCCCGCTGTATGTTAAAGTGATATATAATTATGGAGCCCCAATATCCACGAGCGCTACTGATTTTATCTTGTCGGTCGAAAAACCACCAGACCATTTTATAATTCAGACAAGAAAATTAGAATATCAAACATTTATAGGTGCCAATGAACTAAATCCAAGCCTATATACCATTAAAAAAGAAGACTTAAGGTCGGGTACAGTAATAAAATATCCTTTCTTATTTAAAACAACATTAAATAAGAGTGAAAATTTACAAATTATTGTTTTGCCGTATTTGGAATCAATTTTAGGAGAGCAGGGAGAGGTAGAGAGGCGTGGATTTGACCAAGCATCGGCAGCAACATTCTCAAGCAGAGAATATGATACTGCGATCTCCCAAACAGTCATAGAAAAGGGATCTCTGGCGCCAAAAGAATCAAGCATTGAAGATTTGAGGCAAAATTATTACAATAATTTGTTCAATTTCGACTTGTTTCGTGAAAAGCCTATTAAAAAGGCTAATATTTCCGACCTTATGCCCTCTTATGGCAAGAAAAATGAAATTAAGTCGATGTTTGTTTTTGATAAATTAAATTTTTTGAGAGATAACAGCACATTTGGCAAGATATTAAGTAATCCTAAAATAAAGCCAAAAATCAAAGATGAAATTATGTCAAGTTCATGTTTAAATAGCATTCGAATCTATAGGCAAAAACAAAAGAACACAAGAGATTTTAAAAACAACTCGATAGCAGCCTCTAAAAACGAGATAAAAGAGCTTCTCATTGAAACGTTCGAGAATGACAACAAAATACAAGATGCCACGAGGACCTTTAACACTTCAAATCTTCCAATGTCAAGAATTGGAGAAATAAGTCTGGGATTTCCTGAAAAATATTACAAGGTGATCGCTTTTAATGATTATGATACAGCCAACGATGGTAAATATGCATATTTTGTCGGGTTAAAGATGGAAGATGGTATTTTATTGTGGTTATTGAACTCATTAGAAAAACTTGTCGATGCACAAAATACCTTTAAAAATTATTATCTAGTAAAATATATAAATTTAAGTGCAAAGAGTGGTTCCACCGACTTCGACTTTTTTGGCACCGCTGCCGCTGCCGCCGAAGCTGCCCTGATCAGCCAAAACATCGCCGCCATCAATACTCTGGTGGATATCTTAAGTACACTAAATTCTAATATTGATGTAACGCCTGAATTACAATATGAGTTCCTAAATCTTTTAGTTTATGAGAAAACCACCCTAGAACTAATGAGATATGTGGATAATTTTGTAAATAAAATCTCTGTCTTCATTGGTTCATCGGCTCTAACTTCTCAAATAAATTTTTCATTATCTACTGGTTATGCAAAAGATAATGCACATTTATTCTTTTTGGAATTTCAAACAAAGTTTAATACAATTGTGAACTTTGATGAATTAAGAAATTTAAATTATGATTATATTAATATTACGGCGAACGATGACCTTGGAATTTCTTCAATGTCCGAGATAGATTTTGTCGATAGGTGTGGTTTTGAGTTTGGAAAATTAATAAAAAACCGCCCAGAATCATTTCGCGACTTATCAATTGAAATATTTGGGGATACATTCTTCTCCTCGCCGGGCCCATCCAATGAATTGGGAAATTCATATTTTAATTTTGACCAAACTCGCTATTCCTATTTGGCTCCCAAAATAATAAGTGGTGTCGAGCTTACAAAGTTTAATATATTTAATAATGAAGTATTAAACAATATACATTATCAAAATAAACATAGTACGCTTATGGACCCCGACTTGTCTGTTTCTTATTTTATGCAACAACTTGGCATATCACTTCAAGCAAGATCTTTTTATGAACTAGAATCTAAAGCGGATCCAAAAAAAGAAGAAACCTACACTAACGCAACAAGTCTAGATGGAGTTGAAGTGACTTCCTACGAATCAGAACCTGCGGAGTTGATAAAAAGTGAATTCGAAGGACCAACAGACACAAGAGATAGATATAGATTATTTATAAACGCCATCTTAAAGCAAGAAGAAGATTGGAATTTGAGCAAGGAATTTTTTAATAATATAGAATCTACTATAGCAAACTTATTCAACATCAAATTGGCCACATCCTTATCTGTCGGCTCTCAAGAACTAAAAAAAGTAAAAAATATGCCAAATCAAATCCGCGCTTTATTTGCCGGTAAATCCGACAAGTGTACCAACAAATGGTTGGCAACAGAAGGTGATTATTTTGATAATCCAGATACTTACTATATGATGAAAGAAAATTATATGAATTTAGTTAAAATAGAAATTTTACATAGCTTTGGAAACGATGTAAATGGAATACCAAGTTTAAAAATGCCACTATTTAGAAGGTTTAAAACGAATGACATAAATCAGGCAGGAAAGTTTCTCTGCAAACTATCACTGTACGATGATCAGGCTTTCAAAGTTGGCATTGGATTTGAAGAGAGAAATTATCCCGATAGATATTTTCTCTTAAATCTCGCAGGCGGCGCAGAGATCTCTGGTCTCGATCTTGGAATTTCCGACCCCACCGGAGATATAACCCCAGAAGAAGAATTTAGTATCAGAGATGTACCACAGTTTATAATTGACGGATTTACTAATCGAAGGGGAGGAAATTAAATGGCTGACGAAGGCGCAATTGCGAATAATAAAGCATTTGTTTTAACTGATAATTTCAATTCCTCAACGGAACCTATTCGAAATGATTTAAAAAATTATTGGAGCACTCAATTTGGCGGTGAAGAGACATTTCGGATTTTAAAAAAATATAGTCTGGATATAGGTGACAAGTTCGGATTACCTACGAGTCAAGTTGATTACGAATATAAATCATTTGATCAAGAAGTCGCTCCTGATGGTTTTTCCAAATTATTTATTACCACCTATATCGAGACGATCGGAATAAGAGCTAAATTACCGGGTGATCACGCAGACGATAGTGCGACCACAGCCGATGATCCAAACCCAGATATCCTTTTTAGAGATTTTATAGAAAACAATATAGTACCATCAGAAAAGACAGTCTTTTACGATTATTGTTTTGATATAGCAGCCCCGATAGAGTATATTTCTAATGTTGATAACATAAGTCTTATAGAGGGAACCGTTGATTATCGTTATAACTACGGATTAGAAAAATATGAAAGAGCAATAAATTCAGCCGAGGTTAAAGAAACCGAGATTGATAATTTTTATAACTTTTTTCAAGTTGTAAGTCAAGAAACTGACGTTACAAAATATTATAAAAGACCTTCCGAGGCGGATCCCTTAAAATCTGAATATTCCATAGGAGATTACCTAATAAAAAGTGTTTCAGATCCATCCAAGGCTAGAACCACTGATTATAAAGATTTTTTCATAACTCAAAAATCCTACAAAGAAAGTACAGCCCTATTCCAATATAAAGATGTATTTCCATTTTATAATATGATATCGTTTTCAAATCCACCGGGAACTTCGGAGTCTGATCGCGCACGGGATGCAATATTTGAAAATGATTTTACCACGGCTTTCTGCGATGCAATAAATATCGGCCTCTCAGAAGACGCACCAATAACTCAGTTATCTTATACGGCTCTGGAAAGATCCTTTACCAATTCTTATCTTGCATCATCATATTTAGACGAAACTCAACAGAAATTCAAGGAAGTTTACGCACTAAAAGATGAAAATATCAAACTGATAGATGTAGATATATTGCTTCTAGCCCTATCCGAAGCGCCAGACATTTCCGAGGAAGATGCAAATAAATATATTTTAGAAGATAAATCGGGATATCTAGATATGACTGGAGGACGCTCAACGGAGCTTAAATATAGAGTCAGCCAAATTCACAAAAGAGGAACATCGGTCGCCTTAGCTTATGGGGTGGGACTTTCGGCCATCAAAAAAGAGATTCAGGATCTTTTATATAGCGAAACACGATCTTTTGCACAGATCCTCTCCGGTAAAAAACCATATCTTTCAAATGTTATGTTCTACAGAATAGCTAAATTTGAATTTGGGTCTACAACACCAATCCAAAATTTCTGGATTCCAGCAGAAAGCATTTATCTTGGGCTGGATTATGTTGATACACAAGTAAAATATGGAAAGAAATACGAATATAAAATTTATGCATATAAATTAATGGTGGGGTCGCAATATTCATATGAACAGTGGATAATAAATACAAATGTAGAGTTCTTGCCGCCTGTAGGTCGTTTCGAGGGGCAAATAGGAGACTCTAGGAAGACAATCCAAAAACAAATAGATTATGTAAAGGCGAATCGGGCCGCTCTTGAAAAATCTACTGGATACACGGAAGCAAGATCGGTAAGAGACGCTCTGTTGTCGGTTTCTATTCCCGATTGGAAAACTAATGCTGAGAGTTTGCGTGATAAAATAATCTTATTCTCGGAGGGCATTATAAATGATGGCGCGGCCATCTGGACCGATTCGGCGGGTATTGAGGCTTTAGTTCCAATTGAGGCATTTGATAATGAACAAATTTTAATATTACAAGAAATAAATCAGAAGTGGAATAACTTCTATCCTGAGTGGTTTGATAAAATTTCTGATGCTTCTGATTTTATTTCATCGAGTGATTTTCAAGAGCGCGTTACAAATGTTATCACTATCATCGAAGGCGCTGAAAAGACCACCGAGAAATCACGAGAGGAAATAAGTGCATCAATTATAGGTGTTGCTGATCTCTGGGCCCAATTTTTGGCCATCCAAGATATATTTCTGTCATTTTTCACTGATGCAGACAAGAATTCAACATTTAATTTAATCTTCACACCGCCAGACAAGGATGAAGCTCAACTTGTAGTAAAAACGAAGCCATCATTGAAATTTGTACAAATTCCTTATTATGAAAGCCGTGGAACAATATTAGACAATCCCCCCTTATTTCCGAATATTAATTTTATTACTTATAGGGGTAGAGATAGCAAACTATCTTTATTTTTAAATTCTAGCCAAGGAAGTCTCGAAGAAGATCCGATTACTTTTAGTGAAAAAGAGGAAAAATATTATACATTATTCCGAGAAGCAAGAAAAATGAACGATTTTCAAAAAATATTATTTAAATCTGATGAGTTTGAAAATCTTGCTGCCATTTTTGAAGTAAGGAGGTTATCAACTCCCCCAAAAAGTTATGAAGATTTTAAAGATGCGAATACTTCTATAATAACGACGCCATATGGTATAAATCATTTCGCTTCTGCCGCCGCCTTTTTGGATAATATAGAACCAAATAAGAAATATTATTATATGTTCAGAGCCGTTGACAGAAGGGGAACCGCTTCAAACCCAACAGCGATTTATCAGGTTGAATTAGTTGAAAATAGCGGAGCCATATATCCACTTATAGAATCTTATGAAGTCGTGAAGGATTCGAAACAAACATTAAAAAGCTTCAAGAGACTATTTAATATACTTCCCAGACTTACACAAGTCTTACCGGATGTTTCAGTGGGTAGTTTCTCAGTAGGTAGTTTTACCGAGAAGGGAGATATCAAACTTGGACTTAAAGAAGCGCCCCTTTTTGGTAAGACATTTAAGATTAGATTAACTTCTAAAAAAACAGGAAAAGCAGTAGATTTGAATGTAAGTTTTGATTCAACTGTTGAACACGAATAATAAAAGAAAATGTTTTGGAAAAATTGATAAAATTAAACTATTTATTATAGGAAAAACATTTTAAATGAAAAAGAGGATTTATTAATGTCATTTTTAGATAACAGCGGAGACATCATACTGGATGCCGTTTTGACAGACGCCGGCAGAGAACGATTGGCAAGAGGTGATGGGAGCTTTAAGATTACTAAATTTGCTTTAGGTGATGATGAAATCGACTATGCTCTTTATAACCTTGACGATCCGAGGGGGTCTGCATTTTTTGATTTGGAGATTTTACAAACTCCAATCTTGGAGGCGTTTACAAACAATACTTCCTCTATGAAATCGAAATTAATTACAATTACTAGAACGAACGTTTTATATTTGCCCGTTTTGAAACTTTTTGACTCCGCTGGAGGGTTGGGTTTAAGCACTATTACCGGTTTGGCCGGAACAATTCCCGTGTCGGTTGATAAAACAACCAATGAATCACTCGACACCATTGCCGGTCCATCAAACTTTTACAATGCAGAGACGGCCTTAGGCATCGCAGTCATAACTGATCAAGGCTTGGACACTACTAGGATACCCCCCACAGAATCGGGACTTCCATCAGACTTATTTGAGACGCAATATTCTATTCAAATGGACAATCGCTTAATTAGCTTAACAGACGGAAATAATTCCGCCATTGATGTTTCTTTTATAGATGATGATTCTATTGCCACATATTCAGTGGCATATACGACCTCGGCCGAATACCCTATCCAAGATATTAGTGCATATGTCGCGGCAGGCGCTAGTTCGATCGCGGGCCCAAGAGGAACAAGATTGAGAATAGGACTCCAAGCCAGTATTGATTTGCAAGATAGTACATATTTGTTTACAACTCTGGGCAGCACCACATCAGTCACCGGCACGGGGTCGGAAACCTATAATTATATTGATACAAATCTCAGAATTATTGGGCTCACAACGGGATATAGAATAGATATCCCAGTAAGATTATTGAAATTATAAGGATTAAAACATGGCTACCACCTTTAAAACATTAGTATTAGATAAAGACATTGCAAACACTCGGACATTGCTTCACGAAGCAATTCCGATTACGGGAACAATAATTTCTGGTACATATGAAGACGAAAACATTAAGAATTATGCACACGGGATGTTCCAGAGTGTTTATGATTATCCTTATTTAAGCTCATCTGCAAATCACATTTTTGATTTAACAGCCGGCTATTCATCAGAGTCTGGATTATCCAGTTCACTTTCCGTTCAAAATGCTAAAAAGATTAATATCTATAATCAAATGGCACAAGTTTTGGCTGGATATGATACCAATGGCAATATTCGTAGGTTTGATAGAGATGGAAGCTATTCTACTGCTGGTGATAATTTGAATGAATGTATTTTCATTAACTTTTCGCGGCTTTTAACAAAAGACGAAATCAAAAAACAATCATTTCTTCTTTCTTTCGCAACAGGCGGAACCCCAGTAGCACCAGATTTTTCTTCCCTAAAAACAATTGGTGATTATGGAGCAGGTAGCGATTATAGAACAAATTCTCCAGCAGGAGATTATGGAATTTTGTATACTGGTTCTGCCGCAGTAGCTGGTACCGGCGTCGGCTTGCTTTATTATCAGGCTGGAATCGCTGTTTTGACCGCATCTATATTTGATGGCGAGTTTGGTGCTCCAGGTGCAACTTATGATACCGCTTCAATTGATGCAGTTTTGACCGGAACAGAAATTTCTTCTGCATGCGATGGTGTTAGAAACAGATGGGATGATCTTGATTTTAATAACACCGTAGAGTTGAATTCAACAATTTACTTCTGTCGTGCAAGTACAAATGAATTTAATTACAGCGCAAACCCAACATATCTTAGTGGAAGCAAAATAAGAGTAAAAAATATTTCCACAGACAATCCTGCGTCTTATATTACCACAATTGGACTTTATTCTGATGATAATGAGCTTCTTGCTGTTGCGAAAATTTCAGAACCCCTGAAAAAAGATCCCACGAATGAATTAACTCTTCGTGTAAGATTAGATTATTAATAGTCAGTTGACTATTTATTAATGATATGACATTTAAAAAGTTTGAGGACAAAGATATACTTTATAATGTTCTGGAAACAAATCCAGAGCAAACATTTGAAATATATGATTCAAATGTATACTGGAATAATCAAAAACAAATAAGCGGGTACTTTACTGCGTCTGTTCCGTGTGTGGAAACAGGGTTTGTTTCTTTATTCGAGATCAATGTTGACAGAAACGAGACCGATACAGGATTAATTTATCCGTTTGTCACAAAGGGTGGAAGTCGCATTGGAACAAAAACAATTTCCACTACCACTTTTAATAGTGATTTTTTATATGGAGATACAATAACCGGTAGCTATCCTCTTTCATCGAGCATTAAAAGGAATTTTTATCAGCTAGGCCAGTCGCGCCCAGAAGTCGACGCCCTTAAAAATACTTTAAATTTCTATACTAGCTTAAGTCGACAATATCAATACAGTTCTTCTTTCGGGAACAAAGGAACGCAGACGCTTAATCTGATTTCTATTCCATCAATCCTCTATGGAAGCTCAATAAAGAAGGGAGGATTAGAATTAAGTTTTTATATTTCAGGAACCCTCATCGGAACTCTAAAAGATGAGAGGCAAAATGGAGAAATGGTTCAAACTGGTCCCGTAGGAAGTACTGGATCAGGATCTGTAGCTGGTGTAGCCTTATATAACGAGGGATTTGTTCTCTTAACCGGATCTTGGTATCTTGAAACAGGAATTGCCAGAAATTATTTGAATGATGGAACCAATCTTATGACATCTTCGTGGCTTTTCTTTGGAGTCGGCGCTAACGATGGAATTCCATCGGGAATTATTCCATCTTCTAGTTATTCATTTAATATGAAGGGTGTTAATAGTATCCCTACATTAACTATGTTTGCTCATGCAAATAAAATAGAGATGAATCACTCCAATAATCCAACATATATTGAATATGGACAGGTTGAGGCACCTTTAACTGCGTCCGACATTTATAAAGAAAACACTAATCTTTCTATTAAAAACATAGTTAGCTCTTCCTATACAGATCCAACAGGATCTTTTGAAAAAGTAACTTATATATCAAAAGTAGGTATATATGACGAGGATAAAAATTTGATTGGAATCGCAACGGTTGCAAATCCTGTCAAAAAAACACAAGACAGGGATTTTACCTTTAAACTCAAATTGGATATTTAATGATTTTAGGACTTGATATAAGTACAAGTATTATAGGCGTCTGTATCCTCGAAAATGACAAAATAGTTTATGCAGATTATATTGATTTACGCAAGACTGGTTCATTCTTCGAAAAAGCCAGAAAAGTAGAAACAACTTTAAAAGAGGTTAAAGAAAAGTACGATGTAAAACACGTTTTTATAGAACAAGCTCTCATGTTTTTCCGAAGAGGTGGATCAACTGCCAAAACTATGTCAATTCTTCAACGATTTAATGGCATTATATCTTGGATGTGTTATAATATATATGATATGGAACCGAACTATGTAAGTCCGATCAGTGCTCGCTCTAAATGTGGCATAAAAATAGCCCGAGGCAAGAAGGCAAAAGAAGTTGTTATGGAGCACTTCATTGAAAGTAAAGAATTTGAGATTATTTATACCAGATTTGGAAATGTTCAAAAATATTGCTACGATATTGCAGATGCAATTGTTGTTGCCCGCGCTGGACACTATTTATTGCAAGGGAAATAGTCTAAAATGTCTAAAATGAAGCTTATTATGGAAAATTGGAGAAATTTTGAAATAAATGAAGGATGGAAAGAGGAAGCAGCAAGCCAGGATAAAGAAGAAAAGGCCAGCCAATCAAGAGAACAAATGAAGTCCGGAAAATTAACTTGGAGACAGTTGGATCAGGCGCTGAAAATCGCACAAGCAGTAAAAGCTGGCGAACTTAGTCGAGAAAGACAAAAGCAGTTGGCAAAAGATTTGGGCAGCGATGTAATGGACATCGTGGCCTCATTTGTGCCAGTCATCGGCGGCCTCGTCGCCGCAAAAAACATCGTAAATAGAGTAAGGGGGATTTATAAAACTTATGGACAGGAAGAAGATGAGGTTACAAAAGCAAATCCAGTTTTAGACGCATTCAATCTAGATGACGGTCTTCAAAAATTAGTTGATGATGGTTTAGAAAGGGAATTTATGGAAAAAATGTTCAAAGATGTCGAAACACAAATAAAAACCAATCCTGATGCTCCCATACCAGATATTGATATTATGATAAAGAAGTTTATCAATAAAAAGAATTTATTTGGAAAAACCGGATACGCTGTCGAAGAGCCAGAATAAAAAAACTAAAATAGTTCTTGACAGAGAGGATGTCAGATGTTATAATAAGAATATGAAAGAAAATCTCTCTCTATTATCAGACATTCTTGGATCTTATTCTGGGTCAAATGATGAACATCTTTTTCAATGCCCCTACTGTAAACATCATAAAAGAAAATTTTCTGTCAACATTAAGCGCGGAGTTTATAAATGTTGGGTTTGTGATGCAAAAGGTCGAAGTCTCTATCGATTAATACGTCGATTTGGATCTTTTAAACAACGAGAAACTTGGAAAGCTCTTTCGGGAGAAAAAACAGATTTAAATGGGTTTGATAGCCTCTTCGAAGAAGACGAGAAAGAAAATTTTGAACAGATATTACAAATGCCACCAAGTTTTAAGAGTTTGTGCGGCAATAAGAGGTTCCAGACGCCCCTAAAATATCTTAAAGATCGCGGAATTGATAAAAAAGACATCTTAAAATGGAAGATGGGCTTTTGTTCCGAGGGTCCATATCAGGGAAGGATCATTATCCCATCCTTTAACGAAAACGGTGACCTTAACTATTTTATTGCGAGAACATTTACTGACAACTACAAAAGATATTTAAATCCCCCAGTTAGTCGAGATATCATATTCAATGAATTATACGTTGATTTTGATAAGGAGGTAACAATTGTTGAAGGCGCGTTCGATGCCGTTAAAGCCGAGAACGCTATTCCTATTTTGGGATCAACAATTAGAGAAACATCGAGAATATTCAGAAGAATAGTTCAAAACGACACACCAGTTTTGTTGGCATTAGACCCAGATGCAAAATACAAGGCTGAAAACATCAAAAGATTGTTTTTGAAATACGGAATCGAGATCCGTGAATTACAGTATGATGATGAGAGAGACATAGGTGATATGTCTAAAGAAGAAGTTAAAAATTTAAGTCAGAACGCGCCGTTTATTAGGGAAGATGATTCCTTGGTTTCGGCAATTTCTAATTTATAGGAGAGAAGTTTGAGGATTGCCCACATTGCTGACACACATATTAAAAATTTAAAGTATCATTATGAATATAGGATTGTTTTCAACGAGCTATACAATATTTTAAGAAAGGAAAAACCAGATTATATCATTCATTGCGGTGATATTGCTCACACAAAAACACAAATTAGTCCAGAATTTGTCGAAATGTGCTCTGATTTTTTGAGCAATCTCGCCCATATTGCACCAACTTACGTCATTTTGGGGAATCACGATGGAAACCTTCGCAATAGTAGTCGTCAGGACGCTCTGACACCTATCGTAGACGCTTTATCTCACCCAAACCTACACTTGCTTAAGAAATCAGGCGAAATGCCCCTATCGGCGAATGTAACGCTAAATATTTTGTCTGTTTTTGATGAAGAAGGGTGGGTTAAACCTTCGGATCCGAGCAAAATTAATATTGCTCTTTATCACGGATCGGTTTCCGGTGTTGTCACTGACACGGGCTGGGTTATGACTCATGGAGAGCATCCTATTGAGATTTTTGAAGGACACGATTATGGTTTATTGGGAGATATTCACAAAACTGACCAAAGACTTGATGCCGAAGGTAAAATCCGCTATCCCGGATCCACAATCCAGCAAAATCACGGAGAAACAAACGACAAGGGATTTTTACTATGGGATATTCAAAGTAAAGAAAACTTTACTTGCCAACATTTTGAGATTAAAAACCCTAGACCCTTCATAACCATCGAGTTAACGCCAAAAGGCAAGATGCCGAGAGGTGCAGCAAAGAATATACCTCAATCTGCCAGACTTAGACTGGTTTCAAATAATAACTTACCTCTTGATGTTATGAAAAAAGCAATAGAAGTGGCAAAACGAAAGTTTAAGCCAGAGAGTATTACCTTTTTGAACCGAGCAACAGGAGAAAGAGGAGACATCCAGAATATTACAGATGGATTGGAGACCGAAGACCTTAGGAATATTCAAATTCAACAGCAACTCATCAAAGAGTACTTGAAAGATTTTGAGGTTGACGACGAATTGATGCAAAGGGTCATTAATCTCAATTTAAAATACAACAAGATCGCTGAGGAGAACGAAGAGGTATCTCGAAACATCAATTGGAGGCTTCGCTCTATTGAATGGAACAATTTATTCAATTATGCAGAAGGAAATAGCATCAATTTTGATAACTTAGAGGGGATTGTCGGCATCTTTGGAAAGAACTTTTCTGGAAAGTCTAGCATTATTGATTCAATTTTATATACAGTGTTCAATTCGACATCAAAAAACGACAGAAAAAACCTAAATATTATAAATCAAAATAAAGAAGTCGGCACCGGTAAAGTTAAAATCTCTATTGGAGATAAAGATTATTATATTGAGAGAAATTCAGAAAAGTATACTCGAAAACTAAAAGGGTCTGTAACTCAGGAAGCAAAAACAAATGTAGAGTTTACAGTATACGATCCGGCGCTTGGAGATATGGAGAGCCTTAATGGTTTGACGAGAAATCAAACTGACAAGAACATTAGAAAGGTTTTTGGAACATTAGAAGATTTTCTTTATTCATCGATGGCCTCCCAACTCGATTCTCTTACCTTTATTAAAGAAGGTTCAACAAAGAGAAAGGAGATTCTTGCCAAGTTTCTTGATTTGGAATTTTTTGAACATAAATTTCGATTAGCCAAGGAGGATGCGTCCGATACAAAAGGCGCTTTAAGAAAATCAGAAGGAAGAGACTTTAATAGTGATATTTTATCTGCACAAGAAGAGCTTGAAGGCGCAAACAATGATCTTGAAAAGAAAAAACAGCGCTGCGAGACTATCAATTTTAATATTTCTCAATGCAATGAAGAAATAGGGGAAATAAATGAAAAGATAAAGTCAATTCCTGCCGAAATCATAGATGTTATGAAAGTTCAACAAGAATTAAATGACAAAAAGAACCAATTAATCTCTGTTTCGGATCAAAATAGTGAATTTTATGTAGAAAGAAATGCAGATAAAGAGAAGTATCGAAAGATCCTTCTTTTTTTGGGAGAATTTGATAAGAAAGCCCTCTTTGAAAAGCAGGAAAGGGTTCATGAGTTGCTGAATCAGCTAGTAATTTTAGAAAACTCATTGAGTGTGGAAGAAGATGAGCTTAAAAGAAATCAAAACAAGCTCCAATTGCTTCGGGGGATTCCTTGTGGTACCGCATATCCCAAATGTAAATTCATTAAGGACGCATATGTCTCTAAAGCTACAATTCCACTTAACGAAAAAGAGGCCGAGAATCTCTCGGGGCAGATTGATGACCTGAACGACGACATCGAGGAGATTAACCCCGATGAGGTTGAAGATCATATAGGAAAATACAATGAAATTGTTAATAAAAAGAATGCATTGTCCAACAAAATAACAAATTATGATCTTAAGATAGAGAAAAATGCCAGTATCATTAAAAATTTGATGTCTGAAATCGAAGCATCAGAAGAAAAGGTCTCAGAATATGAGTTAAATAAAGAAATTATTGAAAATCTGGGGAATCTATCACAGAAACTAAGGGGTTTAAGGATTAAATCACAGAATTTTAAAAGTAATCATGAAAAGTGTACATCATCTATCCTGAATATATATAAGTCTGTTGGTTCTTTAGAGCAAAAAGTTAATAATTTGATAGTTCAGAGGAACGAATACCTTGATTTACAGGAAGAATTCTCTTCTTATGATCTTTATTTACGATGTATGCACCCAAATGGGATAGCCTATGATGTTATTAAGCGTAAATTACCTGTAATCAATGACGAAATTGCCAAAATTCTGGCAAATATCGTTGATTTTGAGGTTTTCTTCGAGGATGATGGTAAAAGACTTGATATTTTCATCAAACATCCACGCCATGAACCTCGACCGCTAGAAATGGGGTCTGGAGCAGAGAAAACAATCGCCGCAATGGCCATTCGTTTAGCACTATTGAGTATATCTTCCCTTCCAAAGTCGGACTTCTTCATCCTTGATGAGCCAGGAACTGCATTGGATGAAGATAATATGCAAGGGTTTGTTGACATCCTAGACTTGATTAGATCTTACTTCAAGACAGTCCTTCTTATCTCTCATTTGGACAGCCTTAAAGATTGTGTTGATATGCAGATTATAATTGACAAGAAAAATGGTTATGCCTTTATTGAACAATAGGACTAATTATAGAGTATAAAAGGAGGGTTTATGACTATGGTAGAAACAGCAAAAGGTGTAATTGATATCGCACTTGAAAAGATGGTTTCCCGCAAATTACTTGTTTGGGCAGCCGCTACTGGGCTTATGTTTACTTCTCACATTGATAGTGGCGATTGGCTCATTTTGAGCGCGCTATATATCGGTGGTCAGTCTGTGATTGACGCGATTGTTAAATTGAAGGGCGCCTAGTGATCAACATCAACATTGGAGACTTGTTTAAATCAGTCGGCACGTTCTTGGTTAAAAACTGGCAAGGTGTCGGCTTAGTTATTATGGTTATCCTCTTTTTTGTGACAAAAAATGACTACTCATCACTCAAAAAGTCGATGGATGTAATGAGCACAAGCTATGAAGAGCAGATCGCAACATTGGAAGCCCTACATCAAAAAGAATTGGCCGCACGCGAAGAGGCCATAGCCAAATTCAAGCGAGATCTGACAAATATGACAGAAAAATATAATGAGTCAGTCGCCAATTTAAACAAAAATAAAGAAGAAGATATAAAAAAGTTCATCAGGGATTTCGATGAGCAGCCCGAGGAGTTGGCCAGAGAAATTGAGGAGGCTTTTGGGTTTGATTATGTGGAGTAAGATCTCATTATTGTTTCTTTTTGGTTTTTTAAACTCAGCACAAGCTGCTGATGGTAAATTTACCTTCATTCAAGAAGGAGCACCAGCACCTTTTACCGGAACGTTATTTGATCCCGAGGCAACAGCTAGATTATTGGCAAATAGCAAGTTTCTAAAAGAAGAATATGAGTTAAAGCTTGGATTCGAACTACAAAAACAAGAAGCGCAGTGCCAACTCAAAATTGATCAATTAAGTATCACAATTGACACAGAAAAAGAAAGATTTGATTCAACATTAATTTTAAAAAATACAGAAATCAAGCAACTAAACAAGATCATCGCCAAGAAGCCTGGAAAAAACGCCCTTATATGGGGTGTTGTTGGGGGTTTTGTAATTGGTGTCCTGTCCACCGTGGGAATAACATATGCGGTGAATAAATGAAAAAAGATTTAAATGAAATTGCCAAATATGAAAATGCTATTTCTAAGAAATATGGGAAAGAAGCAATACGGCACCCAAAAGCCGATTGGGATGATGAAAAAGAAAAAGATTATCAGCAGCAAATCCGAGATTTATATCAAAAAGAAGTAAAACAAAGAGAAAGAAATGAAAAAGTCGAAGTTGATGGAGTTTTAATATCTAAAAAACTAATTAATAAAGACAATAATAGGATTTGTCAAACTTGTCATTCTTATTCTTTTGATTTGCGTGATGATGTTTATATGACAAAATTTAATTGTTGCTTTGGATGCTATATACAATGGGTCGAAGGCAGAGAAGACAGATGGAAAACGGGCTGGCGCCCAACTAAAAAGGAATAAATTATGAAACTTACGAATTCACAGTTGAGAAGACTCATCAAAGAAGAGATCAAACTCGCCTCCCGGCATGCCCCAGCGTCTCATAATAAATTTAAGTTTACAAAAACAGAATTAGTAAATATTGTTAAAGAAGAAGTCAATAATTTGATGAAAGAAGGATGGGGAGATTATTTGTCTGCGGCTAACACATTGAAGGACGACGCCGCCGAGGCCGAGGCCACAAAGCTCTCCGGCGACAAAAAAGCCTTCCAAAAACAGATCATTGCTGAACTCCCGGCTCTTTTTGATCCCAATTCCGAGTTACCGAACTCTTTTGTACATGTGCAAGAGGAAGACAGCAAGGGTAGTGTCCAGAAATATCTGGAGTCCCACGGGGAAGAATTGGCAAGCCAAATGGCAAATCACCTTAGTGCGATTTTTGCAGGAGAAGCTCAATATACAGAAGAACCGTGGTTGGCAAGAACTTTGCCAGTCGCGAGAGAGATTTATGGTGATGAAGATCCCGTCAAATGGTTCAGTCAGAGCGTGGAAGAATATATCAGGAACGTTCTCCTAAAGCCCCCCAACTCCGAAAGGGGCAGTATCGTAGATATGATCAAAAACAAGTATATAAAACCAGAGGACCCTGGCCTTACCGGCGCCCATCTGGCTCAGTACAATTCTTATAAAAAGAAAAAAGGAATTAAATAAATGGCTACAACATTAGAAATTATTACAGGTCTTAATCAGGCAGCCGCAAATGCTTATGATGGCGCGCACGATGCACGATTCGTGACCGGCGATACTAAGGAATTAGGTTTAAGCCGAGAAGATGGGTGCCCTATCGTTGATAGCCGCGTTTCCGATGGCTTCAAAGTTAAATTCGTCGGGGATATGCTCCAAATAAATTACGAGGCAAATGTCAAGCTCACAGCGGTATATGCTAACGGGTTTGAGGAAGAATGCGAAAGAAAACTCCAAAAGATCGCCGATTTTCTTAAGAAAGAATATAAAGCGATTACAGGTAAATCTATTTCTCTTTCTCCACAGGGCGAAGCTAAATGTTTAGTCCAAAGTACGGGAAGAGTTAGAACATTTGTTATGGCTCACAGGCTTTATAAAATTGGAGGTATGAAAGATGTTACCACCCTTGGTGAAGCAATAACTGATCCTATCGCCGTTAATTATTATAAATTTTTGAAAGGCGATGGTTTCGCCAAAAAATAACACAATATTTATTAATGACAAGAAAAGGTCAAAAAAGAAATAAATGTCACCTACACTATCAAAAAAGGAAATAGTAGCTGAGATACTAAAGTGCGGAAAAGATCCGAATTACTTTGTGAATAATTATGCGAGAATTTCACACCCAATCCATGGTCTCATTTCGTTTAAGACTTACGATTATCAGACTGACCTTTTATCCGATTTTAATGATTACCGATTTAATATAATCCTCAAAGCTAGACAGTTGGGCATCTCAACAATTGCAGGTGCCTACATCGTTTGGATGATGCTCTTTCACCGCGACAAGAATATTCTTGTTATGGCAACAAAATTCAAGACGGCCGCCAACTTAGTTAAAAAGGTGAAAGCTATTATGAAGAATGTGCCCGAGTTTCTTCTTATCGCAGAAATTTCAATTGATAATCGAGCTTCTTTCGAACTTTCAAATGGTTCTCAAATTCAAGCAGCCTCAACGTCTGGCGATGCAGGTCGTTCAGAAGCTCTTTCTTTGCTCGTCATTGATGAGGCCGCCCATGTTGATAATCTTGATGAGCTTTGGGCAGGTTTATATCCTACAATCTCAACTGGTGGCCGAGTGATCGCGCTTTCGACTCCAAATGGCGTTGGAAACTGGTTTCACAAGACATATAGCGAGTCAGTTGAAGGGTCCAATGACTTTCATCCAGTTATGCTAAATTGGAATATCCATCCGGATAGAAATATGGAGTGGTTTGAGAAAGAAACTAGGAATATGTCAAGAAGGGAGATCGCGCAAGAACTAGAATGTAACTTCAATACATCGGGCGAGACTGTTATTCATCCCGATGATATTATGTGGTTGGAGAGCAACGTTAAGGATCCTAAATACAGGACAAGTTTTGACAGAAATATGTGGATTTGGGAAGAATATAATCCCGAATGCACTTATCTCCTTGTTGCCGACGTTGCAAGAGGGGATGGAGCAGACTATTCTGTTTTTCATATCATCAAGTTGGATACGATGGAAGTTATAGCTGAATATCAAGGAAAGCCTAGTTTAGATATGTATTCCAACGTTTTAATGCAAGCTGGCAAGGAATATGGTAATTGCCTGTTGGTTGTTGAAAATGTTGGTATTGGTATTTCCGTTTTAGAAAAATTAATTGAGTTGCAATATCCGAATTTATATTATTCGATAAAGAGTACTCATGAATATGTAGATAGTCAACAGGGAGCAACGAATAACTCTGCTGTCCCCGGATTTACGACATCTTTAAAAACCCGACCTCTTATCGTCGCAAAATTAGAAGAATTCATTAGAAACAAACTAATTAAAGTATATTCGGTTCGTTTCTCGAATGAGTTGCGAACTTTTATTTGGCACAATGGCAAACCTCAATCAATGAGGGGATATAATGATGACCTTGTTATGGCATTAGCTATTGGGTGTTGGGTGAGGGATACAGCTTTGAGCGTCAATAAAAGAGAATTGGAATATAAAAAGGCGTGTTTGAATTCTATGGTTAGGGTTAATACAAAAATTAATACAACAATCCCAGGAATGCAGGGATATAATAGAAAAGAATCACTAGATGAGAAAATGTTTAAAGCAAAAGAAGATTATGAACAATATTCTTGGTTAATAAAAGGATAAAGAATGGCCGACCAAAGTAAAAATCCCAATAATTCGCAATCAGAACTTTTTAGAAGATTAACGAGATTATTTTCGGGTCCAATTGTAAACTGGCGTACTCAGATGAATCGAAAGATTCGTAGAACAGCGCTTGACAAATATTCTACAGATTTCAGATCAGCAAGTGGTCAGCAATTTAAAAAATCAGAATATAGTCCTTTTGATGTTATGCATTCAAAAATTATGGCTCAACAAAATCGAGCCGAAAGATATATTGATTACGAGCAAATGGAATATATGCCCGAATTGGCGTCCGCAATGGATATTTATGCAGATGAGATGACAACGCACTCTGCTCTTTCTCCTATGATGGATATTGAGTGCCCAAACGAAGAAATCAAAGCAGTTCTTCGTTCCCTCTATGAGAACGTTTTAAATATTAATCATAATTTGTTTGGATGGTGTCGTTCCATGTGCAAATTCGGAGATTTTATCCTTTATATGGATATTGATGATCGGATTGGTGTAAAATCTGTTATTCCAATCCCACTGAAGGAAGTTGAAAGAATGGAAGGAGAAGATCCTACCAATCCAAACTATGTCCAATACCAGTGGAATTCAGCCGGTATGACTTTTGAAAATTGGCAAATTGCTCATTTCCGAATACTTGGAAATGATAAGTATTCTCCATATGGTACCTCTGTGATGGAATCTGCTCGACGTATTTGGCGTCAGTTGGTTCTTATGGAAGATGCGATGATGGCTTATCGGATTGTGCGCTCGGCAGAACGAAGAGTTTTCTATATCGATGTCGGAAATATCGCCCCTCAAGATGTAGAGGGCTTTATTCAAAAGACAATTACGTCTATGAAGAGAAATCAGGTTGTTGATGCGAATACGGGAAGGGTGGATTTGAGATACAACCCACTCTCAGTTGAAGAAGACTATTTTGTTCCAATTAGGGGGGGAGAGTCATCTAAAATTGAGTCACTCCCTGGAGGTCAATTTACTGGCGATATAGATGATGTTAAATATCTTCGAGACAAAATGTTCTCCGCGATAAAAATCCCGTCTGCATATTTGTCAAGCGACACAGAAAGTGTAGAAGATAAAACAACTCTCGCACAAAAAGATGTTCGTTTCGCAAGAACTATCCAAAGACTCCAGCGCTCCGTTATTGCCGAGTTGGAAAAGATTGGAATCGTTCATTTATATACTTTGGGATTTAGAGGTGATGATTTAGTAAGTTTCCGATTGAAGCTGAACAACCCATCTAAAATCGCCGAACTTCAAGAATTAGAGCACTGGAAATCAAAATTTGATATTGCTGGAGGAGCCACTGAAAACTTCTTTAGTCGTCGTTGGATCGCTCAAAACATTTTCAGTCTTTCCGAAGAAGAATTTGTCAGAAACCAAAGAGAAATGTTCCACGATAGAAAATATGAGGCAGAACTTAACGCCGCAGCAGAATCAGCCGGAGAGGCCGCTGCTGGAGGGACGGGGGGCCTCGGCGATCTTGGTGGAGGCGAAGATCTTGGAGATCTCGGCGATCTGGGCGGAGGCGGAGACCTTGGAGATCTTGGCGGTGGTGAAGATACTGGAGATCTCGGCGGTGATGAGGAAGAGGGCGCCCTATTATCCGCCCCCGCCAAGCGAAATGATGATAGAGACAATAGAAACAGGCGCCATACTAAAAAATCCTTAGGAAAAAAAGCCAAAGGAAAAAGGCACGTTTCTAGAGAATTAAGGGGAGGCGACGGCCGAAATGGTAGAGAACAAAATTATACAGCCATGGCATTTCCAAGAGCAAAAGAGATAGTACCGGGAATGGAAAATTTAATGGGCCTATCTCGGGGGATTTACGAAACTAAACAACCTAATTATAACAAAGAAGAAGCTCTTTTGTTTGAAGCAAGCTCAAGAGTTAAAGATTTAGTCGCAGAATTAGAAAACTTGGAGATTCAAATAGATGAAAATGAAACATAATAAAAAGCGTAATAGTGCTTTTATTTTTGAGGTGTTAATCAGGGAACTGGCAAAGACCATTATGGAAAAAAATGATAATAAGAAAAAAATTATTATGAAGCTCATTAGAGAACACTTTAAGGGAAACACTATCTTAGCCAAAGATATGGATATTTATAAGTCAATTCTGGACACCAAAAACGTCGAGAGGCATACAGCAGAAAGATTAATTTTTGAATCAAGAATGCAAAAAAAGACTATCAATCATCGAGAACTCTTTAAAGAACAAACCGAAATAATCAATAAAATAAATAAATTTATATCTCCAGAGGCATTTTCTAACTTTATTCCAAATTACAGAGATTTGGCAACAGTTTTTCAAATTTTTAATCCAAAAGTAAAAACAAAACAAAGAGTATTGTTGGAAAATCACATGATCAATGTTATGGTTACTGAAGAAGAGCGAGAGAAAGAATTTTTAAAACCAATTGACAACTTAACTTATAAAACATTTGTTCAAAAGTTCAATGAGAAATATTCTAGCAAGCTAATAAAAGAACAAAAAGAATTATTGAGTAAATATATTAGTTCTTTTGCCGATCACGGTATTGAATTAAAAATATTTTTAAATGAAGAAATTCCGAGACTTAAAAATATCGTTAAAAATTCTCTTAATCTGAAAGAAATCAAAAATGATCAAGATATGATGGAAAAAACAAAAAAAGTTATTAAAATTTTGGAAACGACATCAAAGAGAGTCTTGGATAATAAATTTGTTCATGATATTTTAAAAATTCAAGGTCTCGTTAAGGAACTGGCTTAAATGGCAATTACAATTCAGGTTGGAAAAGCAGCGCGCCAAGAGAAGATTACTTTAGAATTAAAAGCTAGAAAATCTCTTGACGGAAATATTATGATATTTGACCATGAAGAAATGGATATTGTAATCATGCCGACTAAAAGCAAGGTTGTAACTTTTGCCAAAAATGATTATTCTGAAACCGTCTATGCGGCTCAAAATAGACTATTTGAGTTTTTAAAACGAAGTGGTGTTGTCGAATATGAGTCAATTAAAGGAGGAAGTGTCTATGGATCGTTGGAAGGTTTAATCCCGACTTCTAAAAATGAAGAAATAAATCCAGTAGATTATACAATTTATGGTATTTACAAATTTCTGAAAGAAGAAAAACCATATTATGATTACATCGATGATTATGAACAAATGCTTGACAATTATTATACACATCCGACAGATCAAGATTCGACAGAACTTGGTGAAGTACCACAAGCTTCAGAAAAGGGCTCAATCAAGCCCGGATATACTTATCAGCCATATTGGATGAGTTATATGTTAGAAAATAAGGAGAAAAAATGAAACTTACATCAAAACAATTAAGAAAAATTATTAAAGAAGAATTGGAAAATAGTTTAGAAGAAAACCGCGAGCAACATCTTGCCGGAATTGGAAACAAGATCAATCGGCTACAAAAAGCTCTTGAGGATGTGACTCGCTCTATTGCCAATGAAGAACAAGCCGCCAACGGCGACGACACGATATTAATGGATATTCGAACTCAAAATAGTTATTTCGCAAAACAACAAGAGCAGACAAACTTATCTTCTAAAATTTCACTACTCTTAAAACAACTTCGCCAACTACAAGATGCTCCCGAAGGGAAGGGGAATGTAGGGCAATTAGAGAGGGATTAAATTCCGCATGTCCCTCCTCTATTTTATCCTAACTGCTTATGGATTAACTCAATTAATCTGTTATGCCAAGATTTTCAATAGAATCCGACCAAGTGGTCACTTTTGGCGATGTCCAATGTGTGTTGGCTTTTGGGTTGGTATTTTTTTATGTGGAATAAGCCCTTTTACGGAACTATTTACATACGAACTTAATGTTATAAATTTCTTTATTTGTGGCTGCCTAAGTTCTGGAACTTCTTATATCTTAAGCACGGTATTTGGAGACAACGGCATAAATCTAGAGGGAGGTGATTAAAATGTTTATAAGATATATGCTTCGAGGAGTCCGTCGTTGTAAAAACGGCTGTTGACTACTTCAAAAAGGAATGAAAAATGAGTAAAGTTTTATTGCGAGAATATTATGCTCTTTGCGAAGGAGGCGTTTGTCAAGATCTATTGACAGAGGTCGAGAAGAGAGATATAAAAGAAAACAACGCCATGTATTTAACTGGTCTTATGCAGCACTGTGATGTCCAGAATGGTAATGGAAGGGTTTACCCCCAAAAGACTCTCATGAGAGAGGTTAAAACATATCAAAAGCTCGTCAAAGAAAAACGAGCCCTTGGCGAGCTTGATCATCCAGACGATTCTGTCATTAATTTAAGAAATGCTAGCCATATGGTTACCAATCTTTGGGCAGATGGTCCAAAAATTATGGGAACAGTTAAAGTTCTAAATACTCCATCAGGAGGGATTTTGAGATCTCTTGTTGAATCTGGTTGTCAGCTTGGTATTTCTTCACGCGGTCTTGGTTCTGTCCGCGAAAGCACTCAGGGAACAATGGTTGAAGATGACTTCCAGCTTATTTGCTTTGATTTCGTTTCAGAGCCATCAACGCCAAACGCATTTATGAATTTGCAGGAAGGCAAAAATTACGAAGAGCCAAATATTTTTACAAAAGCAGATAGAATTAATCGAGCTTTAAACAATATACTGGGAAATTAAAAAATGGAAATTAAATTATCTTCTTTGGTTCTTTTAAAAGAATTTCTGGATTCTAAAAGTGCGGAAAAACTAGGTGCCAGACAAGTTGAAATTTTACAAAAAATATTAGATACCCTAGAGGGTATGGATGTAAGCATCGACCAACTTACTGCTTTGGTGGCCGGAACAGATGCCCTTAGTCTTCATGTTGGGCAAAATACATATGGTAGGTTGGCGCCGATGAGCACCAAAGCAGTGGGATCTCCTCAATCCAGTCCGCCGCACCCCAAAGCCGCTAATGAAGGCTGGTCAGATCATAAACAAACAAAATCTCTAACAGAAAATTGGCGCCATTTTATAGAAAAAAAGAGAAGAAAATGAAAAAGAATGAATTTAAAAAAATATTAAAACCTCTTATAAAAGAATGCATCAAAGAAGTGATCTTTGAAGATGGAATCTTGTCAGGTCTTGTTTCTGAGGTTGTCCAAGGGCTGGGCCAACAAAGAATTGTCGAAACAGTTGAGGCAAAACAGCCAGCGCCTGATTTTTCAAGAAGCCAGCGCGTCGAACTTCAAGAGGACGCCCGCTCCGCAATGATGGAAAAAAGGAGAAAGCTTGAAGAATCTCTTGGCAGTGGATTTAAGGGAATTTTTGAAGATGTCGAGCCCCTTCACAAAGCGGGGTCTCCTGGTGGATCGCCGGCCCAAGGGCCTTTATCAACTTATGCAGCAAATGATCCGGGTATTGATATAAGTGGAATCATGGCAATTGGTGACGGAAAGAACTGGAAAAACATGATTTAGTTTATCTTTCCGACTATTTATATCGGAGGGATTTAAGTTGTCAAGATACAGACCTAGCAGAAATTCAGTAAGCGGTGATTCAACGCTCGACGGAGATGTAACAGTAAGCGGAAGCTTGGACGTTACCAAAAATCTTGAAGGTGTTCGGCGATATTTGTTGGACGACGAGGGCGACGGCCTTGGTTATGGTGGAGTCGTTGGTGAAATTCTGACACTATATGTTGATGACACAAGCGGAAATGACAAAAATGATGGGTTGACTTCTGGATCCGCGCTTAAAACAATTAAGAAGTGTATTGAGAGAGCCCCCTCTGGCATGGAAGCCTGGGATGTTAATGGGCTTGAGCAAGCAATAACAGTAATCGTAGCATCGGGGACATATGTATGTCCAACTGAAATCCAATCCAATAACACAGTTTTTGTTGGAGCAACGGCAAGCGTCGAATCGGCATCGACATGGGTACAAGTTTCGGCATCCAACGCCGATGGCCTCATTGTGGATGCAGATTTCCCCAGCGGAGATTATGCGGAAGACACTCTTAGGGGCCAATGGATTAAATGGGGTAATAGTGGAACCCCTCAAAATAACCATGGCTGGATTTATGCTAATGAGTCGGGTTCTGGAGGCACAACAAGGTGCTATATCTGCCACCACAATGGCGCAGGCAGCAGCCCAGCAGCATACGGAGATATAGAGCTAATTAATTCGGATGTTAGATTTGAAATTCCCGAAGATAAGAGGGTAGGCAGAGGTTTTGCGAACTTTCATTATTCGGTCGAGCTTCAATTCGAGAACATCACATTTGACGGAAATCCGGCCGTTACGGCCGGCGGGGAGCTTTATTTAAACGGAAACCAAAAAGTCTTTTTTAGAAATTGTAAGTTTGGGTCCGATGTGTCCTCTAATTTTAAAACAATACAATCAGCACAGGGATTTGGATTGTTTACTGATTGCTATTTTCAATTGAAACAATACATTCGGTCAGGCGCTCAGGGTTATACAAGCCTTAGATCGTCGGTTGTCGACGGGAGGTACGGAACAGGCCAATTGGCAGCGACTTTCGATGGAACATTTAATCTAAAAAATGAAATTATTTTTAGAGACAGTACCAAAGGCTTTACAACGGAAGGCGGAGTCTCAACATATGATAATACAAGTGCAAACACATGTATGCGGTTCATGTTATTTAACGGAGTTGTCAATAATAGCAATGGAATTCAAGCAAATACAGAGAAAGCGGACCTCTTCGGAGGTCAAATAGACTTGCCAGACCTATACGGAGCAGTATCTTCGAATTATGGAATCACAGCTACAGGAGGAGCAAATGTTTATATGGGCGAAAACTCGTCTTTGTCTAGTTCCCTTGGGATAAACTATGTTTCAGCCGATGGTGGAACTTCCAATGTTGCCCAAACAAAGTTTCTAACCTCTGTCTCGGGCGGCAATGTCCCGTTCTTGGGCTATGAAACTTCCTATTCGGCATCTGCTCCATCGGATTGGACAGCCCCTGCTCCCGATAACGCACAAGATGCAATTGATAGATTAGCCGCAGCAGTTGAGGGTCTTCTTGGAGGGGCAATTCCTTAATGTCAAGATTTAGACCCAGTAGAAACTACATTAGTGGCGAATTTGTCATAACGGGAGGCCCAGTCGATATAACTGGTGACCTTGTTGTGTCTGGAACAATCACGGCCAATCAATATGACGTCAATGTTATAAATACTAATGTTACTCATATTGACGCCGATGGTAATACTAAATTTGGCGATACTCCGGACGACACACATCAATTTACTGGGTCTGTTCTTATTGACGGAGATGTTTTCATCGTCGGGGCCATCTCCGCAAGCGCTATTATCGGCGGCGGCGCAACAACCCCAGATCTGCCGCTTACTTCTGTGCAATTCAACGAAGGCGGCGCATTCGGAGGAGATCCAAACTTTACTTGGGACCTTACAGCGAACGCCCTGACAGTTTTGGGAGATATAACAGCCTCCTCAAACATTTCCGGAGCATTCTTTTATGGCGACGGTACCGGCATAACCGGAATCACAGCGACAGCAGTACCAGCCGGCTCCAATACCCAAATTCAATTTAACGCAGACGGCATCACGGGCGCGGACTCCGATCTCGTTTGGGCGAGTGGGAGCAATGCCCTCACCGTCACCGGCGATATAACGGCCTCTTCAAACATCTCGGGCGCCTTCTTTTATGGTGATGGTTCTGGTCTTACAAATGTTGTCGCTTCGGCCACTCCAGCAGGATCTAACACGCAAATTCAGTTTAATGCTGATGGAGTAACCGACGCAGACGCAGACTTTACTTGGCTTACGGGAAGCAACACACTTTCTGTAACGGGCGACATTAGCGCCTCTGTTAATATATCGGGATCAGAATTTTATGGCGATGGATCAAATTTAGTGGACTTAAACGCCTCAAATATATCAGCGGGAACACTAAACAACGCAAGGCTTCCCGCAACAGTCAGCGTGACAAACGTGACTGCTAGTTCGTTGGTTTCTGCCAGTTTTCTATATGGCGATGGATCAAATTTAACAAATCTTCCAGCTGGTTCTCCTGGTGGCCTAGATACACAAATCCAATTTAATGATGCCGGCACCTTCAATGGTGATGCTGAATTTACATGGAATAAAACAACAAATACCTTGACCGTAACAGGAGACATTAGTGCATCTGTCAACGTTTCTGGATCGGATTTCTACGGCGGGGGTGCAAATCTAACAGACCTGAACGCCTCAAACATATCAGCCGGAACCCTAAATAATGCGCGCCTCCCAGCTACAATAAGTGTCACAAACATTACAGCCTCTGCGCTAGTTTCATCAAGCTTCTTTTACGGAGATGGGTCAAACTTGACAAATCTCCCATCAGCGGCAATAACAACATACAATAGTGCTTCCGCAGGGAGGGTTATAACCTCCGTCAACGCGACAACAGTCGAGGGCGAACCAAACTTAACATTTGATAATACGACTTTGGTGATAACGGGCGATGTCTCCGGTTCTGGAAACGTTTCAGGTTCGGCTTTTTACGGTGATGGCTCTAATTTAACAGGTCTCGCACGCGATTTCGGACCCAGCGCAACAGATCCAGTTGGTTCACCAAACGCAGGTGATTTTTATTACAACACAGTACTTAATATGACAATGCATTATGACTCATCGCGCACAAAATGGCTTTCGGCAGAAACCTCAGAAATTCATTTCGGAAGAAATGGAAACACCGGCGTCGGCGCCTACTATCGAGGTATAAACGGTAGATCGTATTCTGCGATACAGGGAAGGTACGCAGAACATAACGGAACCATTGTTTCGTTTTCTTATA
>Ga0233412_10000083_pt1 | contig 50098 bp, 37 predicted proteins | sample Na_anoxic_4_MG_FD_180667 | JGI IMG/M metagenome (GOLD analysis project Ga0233412, IMG submission 180667) | Seawater microbial communities from Saanich Inlet, British Columbia, Canada - Na_anoxic_4_MG | ecosystem: Environmental > Aquatic > Marine > Inlet | place: Canada: British Columbia... | reverse complement strand
GGTTTCATCTTGATATCTTCTTGGGTTTAGTCGAACGATCAACAGTCGCTGATGTGTTAATCCACACGGAAGCTGTTAGATTTCTGGTGTTGCCCCACGAGTACCCCCGTGGGCGGCGATTGAGGTATGATTTATTCGACGTGTAATTCGTGAAGTATTTCTTCCATCCACCGGGCTTTCTTGTCTTCTTCTCTGTCATGTTCCATTTTTGATTTCTTTGTTGGCGACGTTTATCTATTCTATGTTTCCCCATTGATCGTCACCTTTCCGTACCGAGTATTGAATGTGTTTGGCGGTTGTTTAGAACCACGTGACATTTTCATCTGTAAGGGAACATACGGCGCATAGAAGAATGCGGCGTCCTTCGCATTCCCACCAGCGTATTCCGTTTTCAGTGCATTGATACGTGTCCAGACCTGTGGGTTATCACAATATCTCTTGTAGGCGTCGTAGAACCCACGTTGTCTTGCCTTATCTTTTTTTGCTTTTCCCATTGCTGTCCTTGATAATGTATGTCCCGTTAGCCGTGGAATGTAGTTTGTAGGTGGTGGGCGGGTTGCCGGTGGATATCCAATCTCCCGACATTATCGGATTACGTTGGCAGGATTTGTTGTATCGTTTTCGTCTCGCTTTATCTTTTTGTTGTTTTCCCATTGTATTTGCTCCTTGCGCTCTTGCTCCTTGCGCTCTTGCTCCCACATCCTATCGTTTTCAATTATCTCTTCATAAGTTAACCCTAATTGGTTGGGTCTATTTTTAAATCTGCGGTGCCTTGATTTATCTTTCTGATGCTTACCCATATAACTCTTCAAACCTCGATTGATACTGTTTGATCTGTTGCTTTTGTATCAAGTGAAGGTTCTGTCCGTGTAGTACCACCGGCCAAGGATCATTCGGATTGTTCAATACGATTTTCTCGTAGTCCAATGCTATGATCTCATCTTCCCAGCTATTGATCTGTTGTACTGGCAATGGTTTAATGAAGTTGTGTGCGGCACCGCCTATGATGTGGGCAGTGATGGTCATGATATAATCATTCCGTACGAGCTTGCTGCCCACGCCATATACAGAGGCATAATATTTATAATTCTGTTGTACTTCCTTTGCTAACTCATAGAATTCTTTTACAAACGGATTATGCTTCTTGAAATAGCATGCGGTGAACCAATACATGTTTGGGTACCCGATTCCGAGCACGGTGTTCAACAGTCCCTCTGGCCATTGCGTTGCTTGTCTGGCTTTGCTGTTCATTAACATAGTCTCAGAGCATCCCCATATAGAATCCAGAGCACGGTTTTGTACTAGGTAGTCGGTGTCCAATACGAGGGTTTCATCGAATGGCGTGATGTCGAACACATCCAATCGATTGATGTTGAAATAGTCATGGTGTTTGCCATCTTCGTATCGGCGGATGTTTCCTGCGTCGAAGTCAATGTTTATGATTTCATCGAAGCGATCAGTGTCGGGTGTTTCTGATTTATCACAGATCAACGCCACCGGCACATCCATGAAATGTTTGACCAGTAATGCTGCTACTTCGGCTTGCGCTATGTAATCGAAGAAGCCGTTGTTCTTTGCGTAGAAGACAACACCTTTAGTCATCTATTACCAACTCCTTGACATCATCCAAGTCTTGTTGTATATGTTGATGCTTATTGTACACGTCAGTCATCACAGCAAAATACTGATCAGTCATGTCATCCATGAATGCTTGTAAATCCATTACTAGAATGGGGATGTTGTGATTGTCGGTGAGTACTGATGCATTAACGCCGGAACGTAATACCAAATCGACAAAGTTCATCAATGTCGGTGTGATAGTGAACAACCCGCCGTCTCTACCAATCGCAAGTTTCTCTACTGTTAGTTGTTGTAGTAACTCACGTTGGTTGATGTGAAATTGTCGTGTTCGATATGCGTCAAACTTTGTTTTTGATTCGGATTTCATGTTACACTCCTGCTATATTTAATGATTATACAGGAGTGCCCGATGTTTTACAATTTATTTATTAGCTGCCGCCAGAAGACCATGTTTCGAATTCGGATACGGTAGGGGCTGTGGTTGTGTACAGGGATGACTTACGAGTTGACCATGTTGTATTTGCGCCAGCGGCAACGACATCATCAAAACCGGTGTAATCATCAGTAAGTGTACATTTTATACGAACCACGTTATTGGAACCTGTTGTGAACTTAGCTTCCACCAGAACCGAGTTTGCGGTATACGGCGATGCGCCAATGGTGGTGCCGGTGTAAATGGTTGCATATGTTCCCGTTAGGTCAGAGTGACCTACTGTGGTAGACGGGGTACCTGCATCGCCAGATCGATTAGTTGAACTTACGCCAAATGTGATTGTTCCAACACGGGCCGATAGCACTGTATTCCAATCATTATCGTGAGCAGTTCCGATAGGATTGGTATATAATAGAATAATTTGACCACCACTATTAAAGAATGCTCTACCAGTATCTTCATCGGCAAAGGTAAAATCGAGTTCTTGTGCAATTTCAACACCCCACGATGTACCACGATCTGCGGTCAATGTGGTTCCGGAGGTAGTCTGTTGTGCTACATCTACGTCCAAATAGTTGGCATTTGTTGATGTAACTGCGGCTGAAAGGTTATTAAGTGCAGTTAATCCGTCGATTGACCATGTTCCTGCTGCTGGAACAACGCCATCAAATGCGTCGGCGCGATCACCTGTTGATTGGGTTACTGAGTCCATATTTGGCAGAACGGCTGATCCGCCTTGGTGTTTGTCTGCTTTGTGAACCGCTGCCAAAATCGCGTTGATTTCGGACGCTTGAATTGTTCCGGATACCGAAGCAACGGTAGATTGCCCATATCCTTTGTCTCCAGTGCCTGTTCCCAAGTATGAGTTCACGGTGGTCACGAACCCATTTAAGTCCGCTGCAGTTATTGTATTGCCTGTCGAATACGTCATTGATAATCCTTATAATATACGCATATTTATATTAGTTGATGTTAGCCCTTACAATACTCATAACAGGGGCTACTTCGATTGAGTTCTTATCTTCTAATGCGCGGCCAATAACGTTCCATGGAGTGAAATCACCATCTGCAGATACACCAGCTTTTGCTAGACCTTCACCTGCACTCACAAGACGATCACCTTTTTTGATCGAACCTATTACATTAACGGGAACACGTCCTGCTAATGCTACGTATGGGTGTGTTTCGTCGTTACCTGCAGCCGAGTTCATCATGTAAGCTGGGTTTGTTGAAATAACACCAAATACATCATCATCGCTTGCGTCGGTAACCATCGTAATTTCTTCCTCACCACCTAATTTAACTATTGTACCAGGGGCATAAATGTGATCTGCTGCGAAACGTTCCGCCATATCAGCGTATTGTGCTGATGTTGCCACCCCTTGGAATGTGGTTGCCCATACTTCAAGGAATTTTAAGCCAGATGCGCCCAATGACCATGTGTTATCAGTATCTGGATCGATGTCTGTTCCTACTTGACCAAGAAAACTAATAACATCAGCAGTAGCATCCCCTAGATTAACAGAACCTTGCATGTCTGTCAAGCCCTGAAGCGTAGATGTTCCAGATACCGTCAATGATGACAGTGTACCCAATGATGTAATGTTTGTCTGTGCTGCGGTTGACAATGTACCAAACAATGTGGTACCACGGATTTCGTTCCATACCAAACTGGCTGTACCCAAGCTATATGTTGCGGTGGTTTCTGGAACGATGCCGCCTTTAACTATTGCTTGTTGGACCGCAGAGTCTAAGACTACCAGATCATCTGCTGCACCAAACTTAACCCGCAAAGGGTACGCTTTGGTGGTAACAGAGTCATCGTAGTAACCGATATTGACACTAAGGTCAGTATTGTCGGTGTCAATGATACCGTAATCCAATGGATCAGCGAATGAGCCACGCAGTTTAATGTGCTGCGTGGTGTTGTGAACACCAAGTGTTGACGCCAAGCTCGATGCACCAATGTGGAATGTATCAGTTGGGGCTGCGTTTTTCACACCGATTCTTGCGGTGGATGCATCGAATGACATCATTGTGTCTGCGCCACCACTATCTGTGGTCACGATGGTGAAATCACCATTTAATGTGGTGTTTGTAAGTGTTGCATTAGCGCCACTTAGTGCCAATGTTATGTCTGAGTCAGCACCGACGATCAAACCAGAATCATTCAGAATACTTAGCTGGCCAGATGTTGAGTCCGATTGGTCTGCTCTTAAGAACTGTGATGCTGCGAGGCTTCCTAATAGTTCTGCATTTGTTGCATCTCCGTGGAAACGAGCGCCAGATATCGTAGCATCTGCTACCATATTGTGTCCAGGTTTGATTGTTGTAAATCCGGCTATCGCACTATTAGGGGTAAATGTAGCATCTTTGGAGACGATGCTCACTACCGTGTTCGCTACATAGTTTTTCACGACAACGTGGTCAGCTAGACCAGTGTCTTGGATCGTCTCAACAATTGCACCAGAAGTACCGGCGGCGGAAGTAAACGATGGTCCGATAATGACCCATGCGGACCCATCAAACACGTTCAATTGTGCATTGGTAGTATCCCACCACAAATCGCCTACAATTGGCCCTGAAGGGGCTGTTGCGGCTGCGGTGGATGAACTGATGTTCTTCCATTGGGTGCCATCATAAACGTTCAGGTTATTGTTTGTTTTGTCCCACCAAACTTGTCCTTCTAGGGGTGCTGATGGGGATGTTGTGTTGGAGAAATTCTCCAATAATGCGACCAAATCTTCATTCAGTGCTTCACCAAATCCTGAATAGTTTTTACCGATTAGGGTAATACTGGTACTGGCGGTATCAATTGTGCCATCGCTGATGGTGGCTACTACGGTTCCGTCTGTTCTATTTACTGTGTATGACATCTCTTGAATGCTCCAAATCTATATCTGTATTTATGCCTTTGATACCCAATTATAATTTGGGAAATTTATACTCTCGATACGCTTTATCAACGTGATGTATTTGATGTTATTTAGTTGTCTGTATGCTTCTCTAGCAGAAGGATACTCGATTCCGTCTATGATGACGGGTTTTGATATGGCTTTAAGACGAGCAGCTTCATCTACCGATTCGCGAGCTTTTCTCCATGATGCTTCAAATTGTTCTGGGTGTTCTTTGCGCCACCTCTCTCTGCCTTTTTTACAAGCTTCCTTGTGCCAATCTGGAGCTTGCATACCACTGTTCCATGACTTGACACCCAGCCCTTTTCCTTTCATTGATTCGGACATTTTTGCTATTGATTCTGACGTATGTGTAACCGTTTTAGTTTGTTCTCTCACTAATGCGAATATTCGTGAACAGGGCACATATTTTGCTGAATTGCTTTTATTAGTCATAGCGTGTAATGCGAACAACATAGAGCATTTCGCTTTTCCTGTTGTCATTTTAGTAAGTAACCAATGACAGATGAAGTGCTCGCGATGTGTTAGATACACTCCATTCCATGGATGCTTATGAAAGTTTGCATATTCAGGCCACATCGAAGGCGCTTTAGGTAGTATGTGATGGCGATTTGTAGTGTTTCGTGGCAATGCAGGTCTTGCTTTCGCTGCCTCGATTATGTTACAGTACCATTGCGTATATTTGTTAATGATAAATATCATTGCTGGCGTCCCTCCAGACGTTAGAATAGGTGGAATTTCAGTTCGCGACCTATCATTCTATTTATATGATTGTCACAGAAATAGTTTGACATCTCACCGTGTAATCAATTTGAACTAATCTGTTCAAACTTTTCTGAATTGGATGGAATACAACGTGGGTTAACAACTTACCAGTGTTTACTGTTCCTACCCAGCTTTTAAGACCCAATTCATCGAATACAAAATCTGAATCCAGATTTGCTGAGTTATCAAATGCTGTTTGCCCAGCAGGTTCACCGAAATCCAGCAAACTAGTGACAAATACGTCAGTGTAAATGTTTCCAGAGGTGTGATTGATTTCGATCTTGTTACGAGTGGTGTCCGTGTTCAAAGAACTGGTGTCATCGACCACTTTGTAGTAGGTTTGGTTATACAGGGAAGCATTCTGGCCAGTATTGTTGGCCGGAAGGTACGTGATCACTCCAGTAGGATCGACGGATGTGCCGCCATTACCTAATGCGAGTTCATGGATGAACCCTGTCGTTTTATTGCCGATACTTAAGGCCAATGCTTCTGAGAAATTCTCGTAGTGAATCGAATTGAAACCATCGAAAAATACCTCGTCCGTGTCTGGATTAAAGATTTTCACGTGGCCTTGTATTGTATTATTAGAATTTTCTATATTTGTTGACATTTCCAACCTTTCCTCTCATTGCGTACTCTAGATGTTAATACGTTATTTGTTAGGCACCACCTGCTCAAATTAGTCACTGTCACCTGTTCTCCTGTAGGTGTTGTAACAATAAATGTTTTAGATGTATGTTTTGCTATATTTTCTTTTGCGGCGTTTGATGCCATTTGTTGTTTAGTTCTAATAGCTCGCTGCTGTCTTTCTTCATCTGAATGTTTGAAACCCGTTATTGGGTGATCCTTGCCGGTTTTACCATAATACGGGTTATTCTTCCCAGAACGCTGATGCTTCCATATTTCCTTGGTGGATTCTTTGACAGATCGACCAATTCGTTGAGCAGACCATATTTCTCGTGTTTCTGCTGATGGATTCCATCCTTTGCGACTTTCTTTCCATTTGTCGCTGCGAGGAAATCTCTCTGAATGTTTCATGCCTTTCTTGCCACCGCCCGGCAATGGTATATCTGTTAAATTATAGTATCTTGAGTCAGCTTTATGGCCTTCTTCTCGTTGAATGTTGCTTTCAAACTCGCGTAACTCTTTATTAGTTATTGCCCCGAACTCATGTAATATAGTTTTCTCGAACTTATCGGGACCATAATGGGCTATATCTTCTTGAAGTCTTTTGCTGCTACCCAGATAGGCAGGATTATCGTTTTGATCAGAACCAGAGTAAAGATATGGCTCTATGCCGTTGTCTTTGTTGTGGTGATTAATCGTCAGGTATATACAAGGCATTATGCTCGTTTCTCCACTAAAATCTCTCCAGTTTCTGGGTTGAAAATCTTGATATGACCCTCAACACTCAATGAACCTGTATCATCTGGCTTTGTTTCGATGATTTCTTGCTGAACTTTATCTAATTTACTATGTTCCATATTCATATTTATCCCGGTATCCTAACTGTTCTGTCTTTAATAAACTGTGCTTGTGTTGATGTTGCATTTGCTAGCCCAGTGCCGTCTGTTGGCGAACTTGTGCCCAGATTGTACCAAACGAAGTCATGTGCATCGATTATTACTTGTCTTGTGCTCATGTCCGTTACGTAAGTACCAGTGGCATGAGTATCTTTGATTCTGGTTCCGGCGGTGCCACGAAGAATGTTGGTTAGCGTGTCAGTGCCGTCATCCTTGGCCCAGTACAAAATACGCTCACCCTCGATCATGACAATCCCCGGCACGTTGTTCGGAATATCCGGTGTTGGCAACGTAGAAGAATCTTCTACATAGATCGTGGTATCTGAGGCGTTGAGGTCGGCCCTCAGAGTGGTTTCGTCCGAATCAGAGATGCGGTAATACGAAATGGTATCCAGTACATCCTTGAATATACGGAAACCAAGTGCTGATGATTTCACATCTTCTGAGAACGTGGTGATAACAACTTCGGAAGCTGATGTTAGAGTATACGCAGCGTCAAGGTTCACTTTAGATGCGTTCGGTGCGTCAACCAACATGAAGTCAGTACCAGGATATAACCTTGCGCCATCCAGTGTTATGTATACATATTCAACCTTTGAATGGGTTCTATTCGCAGGAAGATCGAACGAGCTATCTGCATAAGGATCACCAATAGTTACTGTGGTACGTAGTTTCAATGGATCGTGGTTACCAAAGGAGGTAACGGCCAATGATTGGCCCACCAAGCTCACTCCACCATCAATCACCAATGTGGTCGAATCACTCAGTGTGTATTCAGTGCTGGTATTGTTGGTCAATGTGATCAACGCGCCTGCTGTTGGTACAGTCACAAACGTCACAGACCGAACAGTTGAACCATCAAAAGGTGTAACTGTGTAATGTGTTGTAAGTGTTTGAATAGCACCATCGACATAGACTTTAATGTCGGCATCAATCAGGGTTGCGAGGTTGTCGCCAGCGGATGTGGAGAAGCTATAGTTTGCAGTGGACCCATCGCTGGTGTAGTATGCATTCGTTCCCGGACGTAATCTGGTATCATTCAATTCTACCATGATGTTTGCTTCCAGCGGTCCATCATATTGAACTGCCTCTGTCAATGTGGTGGAGTATGCTGGCGATGCGTCTACTTGGGTAGTCGGGTACGTGAATGCGCGATCACCACTGTTGTTGAACACGTGGATGTGAATACGTGCGTTGGCGGCAGGGACTGACCCCAATGTTACTTGACTATTGGTGGTGTCTGCTGCCAGAGTGAACGATGTCTGACGAACGCCGTCAACCAAAATCAATGCTTGCTGTGCGTATGCGATTGGCAATGGAATATGGAACACGGCGGTTGAGCCATCTCCTGTATAAATTCCTTCATGCATTAGGTCCAGACCAGTAGTGTCATGTGCATACATATACAGTGTGTCTGTTATCGATAATCCAGTTACCAATGTCAATACTTTAGTCGCACGGTTCAGTGTGTAATCAGTGGTTTCGATCAGACGACCATTTTCTTTTGTGAACACGAATACTTCATCATAAACCGTAAGAGAATCGCTCGGGTCATTGTACGAGAATGCCATAGTTGAGCTATCACTAATGTTGATGCTGTAATACATATTCATGCTGGTGTTCTTACCGCCCTGCTCTGCACCCGCCACTTGATATACCTGAATATCCAGTGTATCAAAGATACGCCCAGGTACCAATTCCTGTGGTGCATGCGAGGTGTATGAACTTACGAATTCATCACCATCAACAATGATGTCTTCTGGATTGGTTCCAAGCACAGTGATCGTTGATCCATCTAATGAGAATTGGCTTTCCAAAATAGTATCCAGATAAACAGAACTTAACTGCATTTGCCCAACATCACCTATTTCGACAGGATCGTATGGGAAAGAGTCAAAATCGGTTGCATCAAATCCTTCGTTCTCACTGAAGCTTAGTCCATCATAAATGGTACCGGGATAGTTGATGCCGTCAAACAACTGACCTAGATCGCGTCCAAGAAGACCTGATGTTTCCTTGTAGTACGCCATTACTCGATCATTTGCGGCGGTGAAGTTCTCATCAGAGTACACACTCATGTTCGTTGAGTCGAATGTTGTTCCCGAAGTGAAGGTGGTGTCAATCAGATATGCCTCTTGCTGATACGAGATGATATCCCCTGCGGTATATAAGGTCGCTGCCGCCCAGTCCACGATGTCGGATGTGTATGATACGCGGTCAAACTTAATCGTTGGTTTGATCTTACGAATCTCATCGTTGTCGATAATTGCAATAGCGGTTGCACCTGTTCCAGAGCCACCTGTAATCGTGATGACTGGTGCGCTCAAGAATCCTGTACCCTTTGTGGTCACAGTGATGGTCGATACTGCACCGGCACTAATCGTAGCCACGGCGACTACATCGGTGCGACCAATGATGGTTGCATCTGGTAGTAGTTCGTTGCCGTTGTTTGTTATTGCTGATCCATTGTATTGTGGTCCAAGAATGTATGGGTATTCTGGTTCCAAATCTGCATCGACTGTGATAAAGTATGCGTATGTTCCGCTTGGGTATTCCGGTGTGAACACAGTACGACCATTGTATAGGTCCAGTGTTCCTAGACCTGATACGAATTCATAATCTTCGATGTATTTGCCATCGAATGAATCGCCGTCGTCTCGTGTGCCTGATCGTAGACGGTAACTCGTAGTGTTTCTAACAATGCCGCCTGAACCGTCTGAATTTTTATATCCGTACGGACCATAGATTGGGTATCCATCGAATGACCAACCAACAATCGGCGAATGCTGTGTTGATATTTTATTGTACAACAACGAAGGATCGCTGTGATAATGATATGCGCCATCTTCTTGAGGGTGGCCAGAGCCATCGTCAATGCCAACATGTGTTGATGCGTTTACTGCGTTCTCAGTATATGAGTCATCGCCAATAACCACAATGCGGCCAGTACTTGCGTTGAAGAATGGTACACCGTTTACTGCCACACCAATTGATCCCAATGGAGTGGCTACTTTGAAGCCGCCGCCCACTGGAGTCTTTCTGAATTTGAAAACATAATCTTGCGCAACAACTGCGTTTGGATCATTATCGTTAGGGAAAGGCCCGTACGCATGTTCTGGCAACCCAGTACTCTTAATGTATACGTACGTTGCATCGTATGTCATTTCTGCATTAGATACCGAACGCATTGATCGTGTATGAATGTTTGCTGCTAGTTCTTCAGCAACACCAACCGATACGACGGGTGCTGTCAAGTACCCTGATCCGCCGTCAGTTATTACAATACTATCTACATAGTATGTGTGGTTGTCTCTCCATTCCAAATTCTGTGCTTGATCATGCAAGTCTCTGTCTTTGGTTTCCTCTCCACTAGGTGAACGGAAACGTCCTAATGCCGAGTCATAATAACTAGGCAAATCGAAATCAGTTACATTACCAGACCAAGGATCAGTTTTATTATATGCACTAACATACTCGCGTATCTTTGTTTTATACGGCTTCACTTCATCAATGTAGTCTTTCACAAGGTCTTGGTTGCCGATTGTGTAACCCGATGGTTGGTTCAATTCGGATACGTTTTGTTTCACGGTGATGAAACTTGTTTTGAATAACCAATCCAAATTCTTCTGTTCACTCAGGATATAGTTCATCAACAACATGATGGATTTGTTCCAGTGTATTCTCAAGTCATCGGTGAATAATTCATCAGACACTGATTGGAAGATATATCGTGTTTCAATGCGTGGATCAACATCGAAGCGGCGTGAGTCAAAGCTAACCGAATCCCACCCAATGCCATCATAGGAATACGCCGAACTGAGAATTTGGATAGTGGCATTTTCGATACCAACAGTGGTATAATCACTTGGGCCATTGTAAGACACTAATTGCCATTGATTGTTTCCGTTGTCTGTGATCTTCACAACGTCGCCCGACGATAATGTGGTCAATGTATCAATATCACGGAGTACAGCGACAGTGGTTTTTGGTTCCGTATCCGTAGAATAACCAGTGGCATACCAATCAACCTTTTCCCAATAATGTGTTGTGTCGAATGATTGTACGCGATCCAATACCCACGTTCTACTTGCGGATAATTCATAGATAGCCCATAAGTTATCTAAACCAGAATCTGATTGTACTAATACTTGATATCCAATTGGGTTTTCGGTCGTGGAGATGAAATCTAATGTTTCTAAATCCGCGACAACCTCGTCGTGACCCGACGATGCTATCGTTGGTTCAGTTTCTTCGGTTGACAATATTTCTAACGGACGGTTCTCGACTATAGGATGCACTAAGCACACAGAGTTTACGTATTCGACAAACAATTTCATGGCCTGTAATCGGTTTACGAACATGGATTGAATAGGGCGAACCTTGATGCCATATCGCTGGGATATAGAAAGCGAATCATTCGGAACGCGGTCACCGGATACATTAATACCAGACAAGCTGTCTTGTAATTTGTTGTAAAATTTGGTACCAACACTACTCAATGGATCACCGTCGCGAATCAATTCAAACTCACTATGAATTTCTGCGTCGGTTTCTTCCAGATCATAATCCACATGAAGAATAATATCGTTTTCACTTAGATGCGATGTGATGTTATGCATGCCGATGGCATTATCTTCGATGAACGATAGGTATTCGATGCCTTGGCCCTTCGGATTCTCAATGCGCTTTGCAATCTCGGATGCTGCCAGATTTCTGAATCCTACGTTTGGAATTTCCAAACGATCCTTTACCCAATAATAGTATATGGTTCGGTCTTCGCCCGACACTGAATCCACGGTTACCATTGTTACATATGCCGAGTCGTCTGCATGCATTGGGATGCCGTCGCCGCTGTTGGCGACGTACTCACTAGGTAAATATTTGGATTCTGTCCATTCGTACATATCAATGCTTGAGCCGGGGAATACTTGGCCCCAGTTGTTCAACTTGTAGGTCAAATCGCCTTGCTCATACCATACATATCTAACAGTACTCAAGTCCCACCAAATACGTCCTACTTGCACATCACTCCAATGTAACGTGGTGCTAATTCGTACATTTGCATTCGTTCCATTGTTATATCGTGCGGGATCGTACACTGTCTTGAAGGTAATATCTTCCTCTGCCGATCCGAGATGCTTATCTTTGAATGGATCGATGAAATCAAGATCGACAATCTTCTGTCTGGTGCTTTTGTTATACATATATGTGTTGTTGATCAACTTCACATCTACTAGGTCTGGCTCTGATCTAAGGATTGCCCACCCTTTGTTCCCGCTCCAATTACGGAACGTTACTACTCGCCCACTGTTGGTTATTGAATCGGTATCGTCGTCACGGGAACCAATATAGATATACCCATCATTCATGTGAACATCAAACCCGAACAGATCATCGTCCGTAACCACGGAGGACTCTAATTCTTCAGAGAACACGAATGAGCCAGCGTTTGTGATCGACGCATTGGCCGTTTCTTTTAATTCGTACACATACACAGCACCTGAATTGGATTCTGCATCAATGAGCACGGTGGATTTAGAATCGAAATAGGTGCCATCGCTATCGAATGTTGTTATTTTGTGGGCTGCTGAATTTTTACTGGAGATTACCAAGACATCAGAACCTACGTCAAGACTATGGCCGAAGCGAGTACGTGACTTGTTTTTATTTGCTGGTTGCGATATGGTCTGTAATAATACATAGTTTATAAGACCCAGATCAGACATACCAGTACCCAGCCCAACATCAATGCGCAATAGATTTCCGTTAATGGTGGAGTCTGCAGTGATCACCAATTGATCGCCAACATTAGATGCGGTGATGCCAACGATATCTTTATTGGTGATATCTGTTATTACATTGGTCAATGTGGTTCCAGTGAACACAACTTCAAAATTGTTAATTCTCAACGAATGCCCGATAGTCACTGTCGGTGCGGTAGTGGTACCTGTGATTGTTCCATATAATCTAGATTGGTTACCATATCGATATACTTTACCAGTGTCGATAATTTCCCCCGTATCGGCATTAGGTGCGCCGATATACACAGAGCAATCCGTTGTACAAGAGGATAAATCCCAACCAAAATGGCCACCAACTTTGGCTACTGGCGATTCTATACGTTGATTTAGAAGGAAAGCATTGGTTTCGATAGACACATTAGATGCTTCATTCGGGCGTTGGTCTGATTCAAAGCGAACACGAGTCAAGGTGCTGCCGTCCAGTCCGACAACGAGGTTATATTCCGTGCCTTCGGTCTGCGCAACCCCATCGACCATTACGCGAATGTTTCCGGCAGGGACGCGATTTAATTCGAAATCCAACTGGTTAGACATTGTAGAAAATGCCTCAATGCTTCTTGAGTAAACCCATACTGAACCGGCGTCAGTGGTTGCGCCTTCATCATGAAGATGCGATCCGACGTAGATGGATGCTCCATCACTGGTACAATCTATGCTGTAACCAAAATTAGAATTCACGGTTGCCTCTGGTGCGCCATCCAATGTAGTTATATACACGTATGCGTCATTTTGAGCTACCGTAAATGTTCCGACTGCGGGTGCAGTGGTGAATGTGATAACGTTGCCGCTCAGTGTGTAGTCAATGAACGGTAAACTTTTATTTGTGGCCGTATCTGTTATCAATAAATGGTAAATGCTTTTCGGTGATACATTAACGCCAGTCAACGTGAATGTGGCGGTGCTGCCGTCACCTGTGAATGTTTGCGACACCCCAACTACATTAGTTTGTTGAACACTGAATGCCCCAGCGGGTGGCGTGGCCAATGTGATTACTGCGCCGTCTGTAGTGAAACTCGAAGTGGTGCCGGTCAAAGTTACGTCTTCATCGCTTACTGGAACTGTGCTCAATGTGAATGTGGCGGTACTGCCGTCACCTGTGAAGGATTCACTTGTGGTGTAAAGTGAGTCGTCAAGCTGGTACACGTAAACTTTGTTGGCGGTCGGAGCACCCACGTATAACCATCTCTCATCTGTACTTACTTTAATGGTTTCACCAAAGCGATCACTTGTGCTTTGATCGAAAGCAACTAATACCTGATGAATAGGGTACTGAACCTCGGAACGTTCGGCGAGAACAACGATGCCACGCTCGGTTAGTGTTCCAGGAGCACCCATGAACACACGGTCTCCCGCAACGCTCAGTCCTGTGCCATATTCGGCGGCACTGAGTACTTTGGCATTGATATTAAACAACGTGGCATAACCACCATTCTCTATATCTCGAATATACGCATGTACTTCCCCTGATACATAATCAGATGTGGTATCTGCTGGCGAGCCTACATAAACGAAGGAGTTGTCAACCGATGACTCTACTATGTGACCAAATTCGGAATTCACAAGGGGTGTTGTTGGATCGATGTTATCACTAGATGACCACACTTCAGTTTTCTGCAAGGTTTCCCATTTGCCGTCTGCGTTTGTCTCTAACCATACGGTCTCGGTCTGTTTCCAACCCAACAATGGGGTGAAGGCGGCGAACTCTGATGTATTCAGGAATCTAACTGATTCAAGTTTCAAGATATAACCGTCACCAGTTGTTGTGGTGAAGGCAGATGAATCGACATCGACAATGAATGTCTTTGGGTTGGAGGTTGCTGTTACTCTATGAAATCCATCTACTGTGCCCAAGAAGTTTTTAATCAACACCGTATCATATTCACCAATCGTGTGTTGTTCATTGGTCGTAATGGTACTTGTGCCGTCGCCATTATCGGTTATAGTTCCGAGAGTGATTTCGGTCTCAGATACTCGAAACAGATTCCACACAGATCGATAATCGTTCGCTACCCAAATGATATAACCTGCGCCGATGCTATCAATAGATGCATTTAGATCGGTAGCAATGGTTGACAGATCAAACACGGTTGCGTCAACGTCATCAAGACGAGGGAAACCAGCGTACTGTAAACTGTTCTTGTAGAACTGGTCCACCGTGCCTGATGCATTTTTTGCAGCACGATTGGGGAATACATTTTTGGTATAAGTATCTGGCAATAACCATATGTCAGATTTTCGATATCCCTGTCGTCCAGTTGGATATGGATCACCCTCATTTAGAAATTCCACCAAGTTTGGATTCGCAGTCAAGGTTGTTTCAGGCAATTCAATTTCGATTTCTTGACGAATATCAATCGCGCCATATGATCCCGATTTTAACGCGAACTCTTCAAAGATATCAATCTCACCACTGAACTGTTCCAACTTAGCACGGAACAATTTGTTCAACGCATTTTTGGTACCTTTTTCTTTGATGAAACCTTGATAGAATTTTACTTGCGATACATCAGCCAAGCCAAGATCACGTAAATAATCACGGTTGCGATACCCGACCAAGCCTTTGCCGAAGATGTCCGTTGTGTTTTCAAGATTGACTATATCGGTATCATAAAACCCTGCAAACTCTGCTGCTGAACTAGATAGGTTACGCAACAATCCAGTTTTTATTTCGTTGGCGGGAACGTTTTGCCATTCCGCGAAGTTGAAATCAATAGAGCCAATTACGTCTGCCTTGGAATAATAGAACTTGCTTTTGTATTCTACTAGATCACCCTTCTTGTAATCAGTCAGCTTTGCCCATTCTAAAATGTTGTCTTCATTGTATATAAATCCTGGCGCGGATAGATTACCGTTCCAAGACGTTTTGTACCCGATAAGTTTCAGACGATCTTGTCTGTTACCAGATGCTGGTTCAAACAATACATCATTGAATACAGTGATGTTGTTGAAAACAAGAACATGTTCAAACTGTGCAGTACTGATGTCCAATAGCCCAATAGGGGCATCGTTCAAAATCTTTAATTCAAACACATTATCGATACGCTTGACAAGATAGTCCTCGTTTCTTAAGGTGTTGAAGTTCACATCCAATACGCGGGAAGAAAAGCTGTTGTTATGAATTTCATCTACAATGGTTTTGTCAAGACGAGACAGTTTTACTTCAGAGCCATACGGAGATAATGCAATCACCGACCCTGCTGCCCATTCCTGTTGGGACCAGAATAAGAACTCTTTCCCAGCCAATACCCAGTCCTTGGCAACCGAACTTCTAGCATCACCAATTGATCCGTCAAAGATGAAACCAAAACTTTCCAAATATCTACCGTAACTAATCAAGAAGTCAAACACATCTTGTGGATATTTGAATTCATGACCGTATTGTACAGTGGCCGTGGATTGCGCATAATCACGATATATGATACCGCGCTGGCTACCCACTTCCGTGACATAATTGTTGCTGTTTTCGATACTAGGAATGATAGTGAAAAATGGATTCTTGGTATCATATCCAGAGATCGACCATCCATTGGTTTGCTTTTCGACAATGATCGCACTCAATGTTATTTTATCGATGTATTTTGTTTTGAATAGCGATACATTATAATCTTCGTCAGGCACGAACAGGGCTGTGTTAGAGGTGTCGGGGGCGTTGTGCTCGGCTAACACTTTTAGATATTTCTTATCACTGAAGCCAGCCATCTTGTATGATAACTGAAGTGTCATATCTCGTAATCTATCACCTAGCTGTGTTCCGCGATCATATCCTAAGTTGGTTATGTAATCAGCGATCCATGTCAAATATGAATGGTTTCGTTGTATCACTCCATTAATGGTTTCGCCCGATACTGTGATGTCGGACAGCACAAAACGTTTACCCTCGGAGGTTACCCATTGTCCATACGCAGTATCGTAAGAGTATTCATCTATATCGATATTCAGACCGAAGAATTTTGCTGGCTGCGTAAGCGCATACACCATCTGCATAGCAAATGGATACATGCTTGATCTGCGCCATGCGCTCTCAGTTGGTCCGACATCGCCAAATTCATAAGGTTGTTGTACGAAGGTGGAATTAAAGTTCTTGACAATAGACTCCAATGGCGATAGTAATGTTCCTACGGTATCAACAGGAATGACTGTTAGCAAATCTGCACGTGTGTAATTGGCCAACACTGAGTATGTTGATCCGGTGCCATCGGTATATAGTTTACCATCTCTCAAATCATTCCATAGAACCAAGTTACCAGAGGTGTATGGTGCTGGACCGTATCTAGTGTTCCACCAAGTTGGCTTGATAGTCAGTCCCAGCATCTCCCATGGATGGGTGTGTGGGCGTTCGGTGTCATAGAAATATCGATAGATACCTCTCCAGTTTCCTATCAGAAGCTCTCCATCAATGCGATCACCAAACTCACTATAATTCAGCGTGAACCTATCTGAAGAGTTGAAGCCAGTTTGTGTTGTGAAGTTCAAATGGTGTGCGCCTGTCCATTGCAGGAAATTAGGTCCGAGGATGTTATTCACATCGGCCAACGTGAACTCGGTGTTGCGGAATTTGCCCGGAACAATATCAGTGAAATCAATACGCGAGGTATCAAACGTAGTCTTGATGTTGTTGTATACGCGGGTCTCATATTCTAATAACAAGTCATCACGGAAATCGCCGAATGCAATAGTTATGCTTCCGTCGTGTCCTCTGATCACGTCAATAGGTGTGACGTATGTATCGTCGGTGAACTTTTCTGGCTCAAACTTAGGCCACATTCCTAACTTGGTAGGGGTCGCTGGCACAAAACTTCCATCTGTGTTGTCGTATTCTTTAACAACAATCGTGTCACCATATGCCAAGGTCACTGAGGTATCTACCTTAATTGCCGATCTTGTCGTCAAGAAAGTGTAATCACGTTCGTGGAACAATTGAACACCGTTTAGGTATACAAGTACACCACGATTCGAGGCGACCGTCATGTCTAGAATGGTGCCGTATTCATATTCTTTATCATTCGGGTTAACAACAGTCCATGTGTTTAAGGTGACATCGTTGCCGTGGGCTATCATGTCAGTGTAGTTGAAAGGGAATGACGCATCTTTGATTTCATCAATCTCTTCTAGAATTGCATCGATTGCATCCGAGAACGATAACCCAACAATATCCATACTGAACATTTTATCAATCAGCATGTGTTTGAAATTTTCGTACGTCAATTGATTGTATCGTAGAGACTCAATCATATCGTTTATTGGGTCAGTCAACAGGGTTAGTGGCAAGGTCAATGGCGCACTGTGCTGCAAGATGGTGCCGCCCGATGTTTGATACAGACGGTCGCGCAGATTGTTGTTACCAGGTTGGGTACCAGAAAAATCAGGAACATTTGTTGCGATTTTTGTTACGTGATTTCGAAGCTGGCCCAAGGTGAACTCACTAAGGGTGTCATTCAATGCGTTTAGATTTAGGTTATCCGGTATGTTATAATATGACGATGCAATTGGTAGGGCGGCATACACCTTGATGTCCACCTTGGCCAATGATATTGGTGCAGTTACGAAACGAACAATCCACGTGTCGCTTACATTTTCAATGGTGTATTTGTCATTGGTCTGATATACATTATCCACCCAAACCTTAATGTTGTTCAGTGAGTGAGCTTTGGGTTCCTGATCAATTCCGTAATCGAAGCCGCCATCAGATATGTATGAAAACGATTGGAATTGGGCAGTTTCTTCTTTAACCTTAGACCACATATTCAGTCGAGTGTACGCTGTTGGGCTACTGAATTTTTTAATAAATCCATCGTTAATTACCCGAGTGGTGCTGGTGTCATTGCTCAGATACACGAAGGTATCTGTTTCGAAATAATTTTCGAACAAAATATCACCAACGTTATTGATGTTTCTGTGTGCTATCGGAATGCCGAGAACCTCGTCGTTGTTTCCGGTGCCGCGATCATAGCTAACTAATTTTGATCCAACGAAACTACTCAACGGATACACGGAGATTTCTCCGAAGCTGTTTCCATCTTGGTCGAATACATCAAACAATGGTTCTTGGTTTGCAGTAGTTTTTGGCTGGCCCCATGACCAATCAGTGCCATCAAACCAGTACGATTTCCCAATAGAGGAAAGACCATTTGATACCACTACCACATCACCATCAACGACAGTACCGATCTCAACCATTTGAACTTCTAATGCACTGTCTTTTTGTGGGTCAACAAAGTCGATGCGGTAAATTTTATTAACCACTGTTGCGTCTGTGTCCGCAGAGAAGATCACGGACATTCCATCAGTAACCACTACACCATCGATATACCCACCGAATGATCCGTTGAAATTTGAAAGCGCATCGACCTCAATTGTATCGATTAAATCAACCACACCTCTTTGTGTATAACCATAATTGAATAATTTGATATCAGGTTTGTATTCCACAATAGGACGTGTAGCTCTTTCAGATTGGTCCACAGTGAAGGTGGTTTTATTGTATGTGGCAGTATCTTGAATCACCTGTTCATGGAACCATCGGTTCTCACGAGACCATTGGTTGCCGTCTGGACTTGAACGATTGATAGTGAAATAGTTTTTATCCGCTGGTTCTGCCGAGTAGATGGTCAGTGTGCTCACATCGACTAAGCGGATACTGTCACCCACTCCTTCCACGTAATATTCATTGTTCACGTAGGTCGATGAGATCACGAATGAGTCAAATTTAACCTTAAGACCATTAGTGAACACAACCCCATTTGGCGCAGTGTAGAATGGCTTACCCAAAATATCATTCTCAATATCGATTATCAATGGTTCGGCGATGTTTACTAGACGAATAACACCTGTCAGTAATGCATTGTTTTCATCGTGGTAATACAGTACATTAAGGTTCGCAGTGATAATAGGAACAAGGTCAAGCTTATTGAAGTTGTCATGCCATATTTCACGATTGGAGTACACATCACCTTCGGTGACCGTTACCTTTTGTTCTTGTGGAATGTCAGTTTCGTATGTTATACGAACCACTTCTGTGTCGCCATTACTCACCAACGTGATACGGAATATCGCGGTGCGTTGTGCCACTGGAATGTTTTGCGTTTGGTCGAAATCGATTTGATCAAATGGGTCTAAATCAAAGATGCCTTCTGCTTGCCAATCTGACTCAACAAAATCACCAACAAACACCATAGTTTTACCATCAATGTTCTGAAGGCCGTCAATGCCGCCGTAGTTAGTGATAAGGTTATCATATGTTTGGTTGGCCAAATCCTTGAATGGAATAGTTGTTGCTAAATTAACATCATCTACCTTTGTCATCAGCACGAAATCATCTTGGGCATCATTTTCAGGCACAGTGAAGGTTACTTCGCCCACATCGTCGCCGTTGTTTGTCACACCAAACACTTCACGAGTGCTGATATTCGGTGAAGTATCTAGTTGTCCATCAATGCCCTGTTCTGTTTGAATCCAAAAGTTATTGCTATCTTGAGCTACCCTGAAGGTATATGTTCCGCCACGTGCCAGAATCAATTCAGGATTTATACCAGTTTCGCCGAGTATTGTATAATTCTGATCAGTTGCGTTGCGTGTTATGTTGAAGTCTTTGGTGAGGTCTATCGAACCTGTAAAGATATCAACTACGTCCGGTCCATCAGCCAGCCAATAGTATTGGCTAAAGTTCACTAACTTATTTGTATCGATGATTTCACCAAAGCCATAGTATTCGTTGTTGAACAAAATGTCGTGGTTGGTTGTGTTGCCACCATGATATTTGATACGATTGATCATATCAGTGTATATACCAATATGTTCTATCTTACCTGTGGTACTGTTCTTCGAGATCACAGACGGTTCTAACTGATAATTCGTACGTGCCGCTGATGGCTCGGAGATATAACTATCTCCTGCTTTAAACGTACTAGCGTCCCGACGACCGATGTATCCACCAACCTTTTTCAGGTTTGGTTCGCTAACTAGTTGATCCAGAGTTGCGTTCAGGAATTTTTCGTTTGCGTCAGTTCGGTAAAAGTTAGGTAAAAAATTGACTGTTCTACGTGCCACGATTAAGCCCCTAATGCACCAGATGTGATAACATCTTGTGTTCCTACTGAGGTGACAATTTCACCATTTGCTCGCAGTTTAGCCTCAGTCAATGAGTCGATGATCTCTACATCATCCACCGTTGCTGCACTAACAAATACTTCATTCGGTTGTGCGGTGATCTGATACAATGATCCAAACACTTGGTCAGGTGCTGTTGGCACCAGTACAACAGAGCTTACATATGGCGTAAGTTCGTTATGCAAATACGTGATCAATTCTGAAGCATAGAATGTGTCACCAAAATCCCAATTATCTACAGCAAAGTATTCATTGATCGCTGCGATCAGTCGCGTTTTAACTTCGTTATCTGTGATATTTTCTTTCGTGTTTTTTACCACTTTGAACGATGCCTGTAATTGTGTGTCTGATTTTGTTCCGAACAATGGCTTAAATGATGCCGAATTGTAAACAATAGTATCAGAGATAGATTTGAAATCTTCCAAGGAGTTGTAATCATTTGATAGTTCTGTTGTTGTCGGAACTTCTGGCTCGGTGACTGTGTTAGTCGTATCCTGAATATAGTTTCGGTACGAGGTATTGTACCCAGCCGTCAAGATATATAGATCAATGATATTCGCAGGGGATGGATCAATTCTACGAGAGTTCGGACTGTTGTGCTTGTATTGGAACATGAAGTCTTGACGCCCAGTGCGTTGTTTGTACTCCAGCGATTCAGTCAATGTTCTGGTGCTGCCAACAACTGACAACACATAGAACTTCTCATCTGTGGTTGCGTAAAACACTTGGCCATCGTTGTATGAGGATTTGTTCAACTCAAGAATTGCGAGTGTGGCATACGTAGAGTTTACCGTGCCCGAGTCCTGAACTGCCCATCTCTCGAAGTTATTGCCATCAATGTATTTTTTCCAGAATATTAACTTGGTGGTAGGACTGACCATTGGCGCGACCAGTTCAGCAAAGAAATCTGGATTGTCTGCAATGCCATCATCATCCGAATCGATTGATTTGATTTTCACTTTAGTGTCATCTGAATAGCCGTCTGCTTCGACCACTGCATCATAAATCTCAAGCGTCTTGTCAACGCCCAAACTATCGGTGCTATCTGGTGCAGTATTAATTTTCAATATCTTAATGCTATCCTTAATCGTTTTACCCGTTTTTGGATCATAAATTTTCAGGTCTGGTTCAAAGTGAAACCGTGTTTCCAACGCCGATTCGTAAAAATAAGAAAGGTCTCGGTAGGACACTGTATATGTGGAACCATCGGTACGGAACATGATCAACCAACTCGCATCCAAACTTGTTTCAGAAGTGTCGCCTTCATATCCCTGTGAAAATTCAGCACCTGTATTCAAATTGGCGGCAGTGATCTCTATCCATGTCTGTGTATCAGTGTCGAACCTTAGACCAAAGTCTTTGTTCAATGATACGTTAGTAATGATCGATGTTTCCAACGCAATAGGAAAATCATTTACCCACGGAACAATGATCTCTGTTGGGATCGCACCAGTAGGAACAATAGTCGATATGGTGGTTGCACCAGTGTTGTCTGCCAGAACACCTGTTCCGGCTAATGTGGTTCCGTCAGAATCTACACTAACAATCGCTGCCCATAGTTCGGACTTGAAACCGGTATGGATCGTAGTACCGGCCATCAATGATCCGTCTTCCATGAAGTGGTAGCCAGATGGTGGCTCAAATTTCACTAACGAATTCTCTAATAGATATTGCCTGTTGTTTGTAACCGTTGCGCCAATAGCGGAAACATCCCCTGTGGAATTAGTGAAGTAACCCGTGGATTGACTGGTCGTGAATGTCTGTTGATTCCATGTCAACGATACCGCTGTTGATTCAGTCAAAGAATATCGTGAAAACTCCTGAAGGTAGAAGTTGTTAAGCTCGGTGCCGCGTAGAATTGGCTCAATTTGATTACGGATGACATTCGTGATATCACTCGCGGTGATCCATTCAAACGTAAATGTCAAGTCAGATTTTTCTTTGTACACCAATCCGTCATCGGCGAAAATATTGGTAGATGAATACTTCCCTGTTGGGTCTTTCACATCCAAGAAACGACTGATACCAGATGATGTACGGTTAACCGCTTTCACTTTGGTAATGGTACTGAACGTGGTGAAGGGTAGGATGTTGTAATCTTCGCCGGTCACCATGCGATGCTGTGTGTATGCTTCCTGTGGAGCATTCAATCTGATCTCGTCAAGAGTTTCTGCACCGCGTGAATTGGATACAGTAGACTTCAACGACGCATTGAAGCTAATGGTTTCTAAACGTCCGGAGCGACTAACATAACTGATGTTGATAGGAAGTGATTCCATTTCATCAGGGGTGATACGTTGTGCAATGCCAATAGATTTTCTTGCATACAAACGATAGTTTCCGACAGGAATTTCACCGAACACACCATCACTGAATACCAAATCAATCTTGTCGTCTTCGCGACTGTTGACAGAGTACAAGGTACGGGTCACATCGGAGGTCGTGTTATAGATAACGTTGCTGTTTGTCACGGCAGGTACACGTGTCCACAAGTCATCTGGATCACCATTGGAGTCCAGAGAGTACAGCCACACATCATCGTTGTTGATGCCAGTGACATCAAAATTTACGATACGGTTAGGAATTGCTTCTTCGATGGTGAAATCCAACTCTTCGATGGTTCCCTGTTTAAAATAGAAGAAGAAGCCAGTATTGTTTGAGGTGTTTCCTAGCTTATCATTGCGATACAACACATTGAATGATGATGCCGGTTGTGGCTCATCTTCATAAATGAATTCTTTGTCAACTGTTGTTCCGCTAACAATTTCGAATGAGGTGGATGCGCCATCAACCGTAGTTGAAATGGGCAATCTTGGGTTAGTACCGGTCGGTAGCTGAAAATTGTATTCATCCGTCTGGATATCATTCACTAGTTGTGAGTTAGCTGGTTTGCCATATTTTTGGGAACTGGCCATGGATGAATTCAAAATAGTGATGAACTGTTCAAACCAGTTGGTATTACTAGAATCATTCCAGAAAATTGGAACATTGGTCAACAGGTTACCAGATGGATCGGTCACTGACTCTGTGGTTGAAATGCTATCGATCTTCAATAGGCCGGTGCTGGCGATGTTACGTTTAGGGTTGTAGCTAACCAATTTAGCCAAACGGAGCACACTGTCTCTACGCTCGGCGGTATCCAAGAAGTTTTCACGGGTATTCAGGTCAGCACGGAAGGCGATGCTGTGGCCCAAGAATGCGATCAGGTCGATCAGGGCGATGTATTCGGAAGATTGGATGTAATCGTTGAAATCTTCTGGATAGTAGTTACGCAGGTAGTCAATCATTGACTTCCTCAGAGTTTGATAGTCGTAACTCTGGAAGTCAGCTTCTCTGAATGAAGTATAGATTTTCTTCCAATCTTGTACTCCAAATAATTGTGATTGTCTTGTACTAGTCGTGCTGCTTGCCATATCGATAGAACCTTAGTTTAATGTATTTATTATCCGTATAATGTATGGATATTATGTCAACAGTCCTTCTGTTCTGTCGAATTGCAACGATAGTGTGTCTGATGAGTCCAGATTTACATAAAATATATCAACTGCTACTTGAATTCCGTGTTCATATTCTTGAACAACCATTTGAGTCAATGATACCCTTGGATCGTTATCAATAACTTGTCTGATATCATCCATAACTGCTTCTTTGATTTCTGATGTAAATGGTTCAAACAACAAGTTCCATACACCGACTCCGAAGTTGGGATGCATCAACATTTCACCTCTGCGGATGTTGAAATGATTTGTCAGGTCTTGTTTCACTAAGTCGAAGTCGGAAAGACCAAATTTGTTCTTACGGATACGACTGCTAAATCCATTGAATATTGCCATACTGTATTTAGTCCCGTAATAATATACGTATATTACTTGACAAAATATATGAGTATGATATGTTATGATCATGAAAATACTCAAAACAGGTAAGCGCCATGGTGTGTGGCGGGTTGTGGTTAAACTCGATTGGAAGGTACATCTTCTCGGGTGGGCCGCGACTGACCTGAATCAGAACACGGAACCTGCAATCAGAGCATTGCTGGAATCTCGCTTGGGATACAACTACAAATGGCCGACGACTATTGAGGATTTCAGAGATTCTGACTTCGATTGGGGTGCTGGCTGGGTCCAAAAGGATTCAAAAGATCGATATTGTATCAACCTGTACGTAAAAGACCAATCAAACGTGACATATCTGTCCCTGATCTCTAAATTTTAAGAGTGATCGGCAAATGGCTCGTGAGTTGGGGCCTTTGATACGATAGTTTGCAGTATCTTTGCTGGCTCGGATGTCCATACATCACTGATCTTGCTGGTATCAGCCAAATCAACCTTCGTCATGTTAAATACTTCTGATGCCTGTGTGCCAGCGCCACTGTTTGTGTGTATGTTGGCTGCTTGGTTTCTTATGTCGCCCGTGCTGGTATTATTGATGTCACCCACACTGTAAGTGTTTGTTTCTCCTAGCACATTTAGATGATGTGAACCTTTTGTTGTTACTTTTATATCATCATTGACATACGTATTCATATGCATTGCTGTTTCTAATTCAATCCCGTTGTCCGCATTCAATTTGAATACACCACCAACATTGACATTCATGTCTTGGTCCGCGTGAAGTTCGAAGTTTCCTTTGGTTCGGATGCTCATATCCCCTTCACTGTACAACTCAAGCTCACCATTATTGTGGAACTGTAGCCATACTGTGCCCTTGGCATTGCCGATGTACACGATCTCTTCAGTATCGTTCATCATAAGTTGATGACCCGATGCGGATCGTAGCCGGAACATTTGGTTCTTGTTGTTCACGTCGCCATCGTCCATCACGAAAGTGTGACCGCCTTCACGGCTTTTGATTGGCTTGGCTGGTATTGTCTTTGCTCTGGTCTTCTCGTCGGGGTCTGTTCGTCCGGGGGTACTGATACCAAACACTGCCGAAGGAGTCTCACGTTGGATTGAACTGGATATAACACCACGTTTGGGGTCTTTCTCTAGTCCTTGTTCCAGTAGAATCTCTGCTTGCTTTTCATGGACTGGTTTTTTGATCCCCATCCACGAAACATTGCGACGATTGGCCGATATCTTGTCATTCCATTCGATCACGGGCAGTCCGTTGCCACCATCGGTTTTGCCGAGGCCCACGGCCTTCGCTGCTAATCCAGATGTTGCTGGGGTATTATCAGGTGAGCCGCCAATAGCTGGGATCATGTGGAGGTTATGAACATCAGGCACACATGCGAACCAGAAACCAAACTTGTCATCTTCTAGAATACATAGAACTTTTACACCAATGTCAGGTGTTACGAACCACATACCATAGCTTTGTTTGTTGGTGTAGTCATCAACTGCGGTTGAACCGGCATCACCAGGGGTTCTGCCATAATACACAGGGCAGTACGATACTGTTTTCCAGTTCGTAGGTGAGTCTGGATCAAGACCGCCTTGACCGGCAATATACACTTGTACTCTACCGAGACGCTGTGGGTCGATGTTGTTCTTAATAATACCAATGTGGATGTTACTTGATCCGTTCATGTTGGATAATCCCCCAGCCCAGAGTCAATAATTTCCTTTGTTTTAACCGAAAGGTTAGTCGCTTCTGTAGGAGTGGCGTCACCCTCTTGATTGTTCACGCGAACAGTTTCTATCTGTTGTGTAAAGTTACCACTCATGAATTGATTAACAACGCCCATGATCTTATATACCCCACCAAAGATACTTCTTGTATTTTTTCCGGACACTTTCATTTCGTCCGTCAATGGGTCAATACCGGCAGGAGTAAGTATGTTGATATCCGCGAATTGATCCCCTGTGTCGAATGGGATAGATTCACCGGGGAGCTTGCCCTTGGGTAATTTGTTCGGACCATAAAACAACTGATCCTGTTTGATGAAATCGGGATCGCCGATAATCTGGAAATTAGCTGTAATGAAATCGGCCTGTGATGATTGGTTATACAACTGCGTGGCAATGGTTTCGATAGCATCACGGGTTTTATCCGCGTTCGAAATATCGGTTGCCTTCATCAATGAGATGGTAGTCGGGGGATTAGAAAAGGCAGTTGTAGTAGCTGATTTTGGTGTTTTCTTTTCGAGAAGTTGGTTTTCGACCAACAATTCACCATCCACATTCACAATGGTAACCGCCTTTGATTGTTGATACATTGCGTTTATGTTGATGTTGAACTCAAGGATGTCTTGATTGTCACCAGTGTATAGATAATTGTATGCTTTGGTTGGGGTGATGTCAGACAATGGAACTTCTGTACTATTCAATCCACGAATTTCATATGGGGTAATCGTGTACGTAATTGTTCGTTGATATTTGTTACGACGCTGATCCCACTTACCAAGTTTCACAATAGGGATAATCTTCCACCATTTCAGTACATTAGGATTTTTCACCTTTTGGTCTTTCTGGATATTTTCAAACTCTTTCAATTGCTGTCTAGCATATTCCGTTGTTTTCATCAAATTATCCACAATCGTCAAAAATGGCTTGTCTTTGGGGATGAGATACTTAGATGAATTTAATTTGGTTGGCGAGAAGGTATTTGACACATTACTGAGACTTGCTTCTTGGATGTTTTTAAACATTTCCTTTGATGCCAGTGCTTGGTACTCTTTCCATGGGATCATTTTAACTTTGTCGTCGGTAAATATCTCATCCCACTTGAATGCGATTATGTCCGCGTGTTCTTGCTTCCCCTTCTCCACTAGTTCTCGTTGATATTTGTTAACGATTTCCACCAAACCATTGGTGCGTTGCTCTACCTCTTCCTTGGCACCCTCGACCGTATGAGTTCCACTTCTAATTCCGCCTAAGTCCTCTGTAAGTTCTACTGTCCGTTTAGGTGATTTGGATTTAATAACCGTGATCACTTTGCCACCATCACCTAGCATTTTCTTGATGTTATCTGATTCGATCTCCATTTCATATGGCACATATGCATCAATGTCTTCTAATGCAGCGTCATGATACGGAACACCACCGATTTCGTACGTGGCACCGGCTGCAGTAATATTAAGTTCCAGTGCTGTGATTTTGAACGGGATCATCTTGTCGGGAATTTCGGTGATCTTTTTATAGTCACCGTCATCATTGTATCCCTGAAAATATATCTTCAATAGATATGGCTGTTGAACCACGCTGGCCTTGATCCCCGCCTGTGCCGCTGCTAATATCAATCGTTCAATTAATGTTACGCCATATGGTTCGGTTACCGTAAATGATATGCTTGTCGCGTTTGATGCCTTTATGTGCTTGTTCAAACCGACAAGAGTTTCTATTTCAAAATTGTCCATATAAAAATCATACGGGAACTTTTGATTACGATCAGCATTGTTGATGCCGCCAGTAGCCATTAGAATTGAGTTGTTGCCCTGAGAGTCATACACATTGTTTTCAATGATATTGTTGTAATCGTCAATCGTCAGGATATGCCATTCGATTCGATAAGTGTAGTTCGCATACGCATGTAATTTGTTGGGTCGGGGCGGGGTTTTGGTTTTAGATTGTTTCGCAGATGGTTTCGCACTACCGCCGCCCGACTCTACTTCGCTGTGGAAGGCACCGGACTGTGCTGGTGGCAAGGCCACAAAGGTCTCAGTCAGCTTATCATTGACTATCTTAGGTTGGGTTACGGTAGGGCCGTGAAGGTCCGAGTCCGTATCAAAATCCTCGAACTGATCTGGTGATACGATTTTGGTTTGATCTATCGCCATCTTCGGGTCGGCGAGATGCTTCTTCTGTAATGGGGTTAACCTATTGGCCTGTGAAAGTTGAGGCTTTATGATAAACTCGCCACCATCTAGGGATGAGCCAGTGACTTGAATCTTATCAAGTAGCTGGTCAAGCGTGATGTCAAGCTTTGTCGTGTACTGTTGGTGCAATGAAAGCGGCGTACCGGCTGCATTAGCTTGGAATAATGCTGCGCCGAAACTTTGATTTGCTCTTAACAGTTGACCTTGTGCTTCAGATAATGCCATGTACTATCCTAGATACAGATCGAGTGTTGGCTTTTTAGGTAAAAATATAGTGGTGCCTGTACTGAAATCCCACAACGGGTCTTTCAATGCGTCGGGATTACGAATAGCAAATACCCACCACAATCCAGCATCTCCATATAAATCACCAGCTAACAAATCAGGTCGGTATTCGTATACGCTCTGAATGGTGTATTGCGAATCGTCAGCTTGTGCTGGGAAATCTTGGGGTGTCCACACATCCAAGAATTCACCGAACTGGCCGGTGGATGCATAAGAAGAATTCGAAGCGTATTCGGCCATTAGATAAATCCTTTATTCACAAGGTTGCCCTTGGCGAACTCTTGTAAGCTGAAGTTCTGAGAAATGTTTGTACGTGAATATGTAGGCAATAACGTGACACTGAATGAGTTCACTTCGGTAGGAACCCACGTTACACTACCATTGACATTCACAGGAAAGTAATCCACATTGGGGTCTAGTTGTACCATGAAGTTCGACATCACACATGGAATGCTTGGCAACAGGCCATCGCCATAACCTGCGAGATGCAAAATAGGAGGCGGGGTACCAGCATTCGGATCTTGACCATAAAACATCTTGGTAACCGTACGGCAGAAATGCAACACTGCAAGAAAATACTTGCCTTGCTCTTCATCCTGCGCGGTGAAATCACCAGTCACTGTGATCTCTGATGCTTGTGAACTTTGATACGAATTGAACTGGAAGTTCGAATGTGTTGGTGTTAGCTGATCGTAGTTTGCCGCAGACGTGAATGTTACGGTAGGCGTGAACGGGAATATGAACCCACCCCGATCTCTCAGTAGGTGCATAAGGTCACTCGGATGACCGTTGCCTTGTATCACACTGGATTTAGTCGTCAATCGTACGCGCCACTCATCGCCCGGAGCAGAAGGCGTCACTGCAGTAGGGGCGTTTGGTATATTGATGCCCATTGTAGGTGTTTTGAAGATTGCGCCAATATTTAGTTTTTGGCCGATGAGGCGAAGGTCACGCTCTAAATTGACACCCAATGCCGAAACCGAATCGACCAGACTTGCAGGAGTAACACCGGATTTTGCCACGGCATCAAGACCAGCCGTCATCGCATCTCTACCTTGATTGAACGCACTGGCGGCACCGTCGAATACATTAATTTCGTCAGCAGAGAATAATTCTGCCGGTTTGGTGGCCACATCCTGCAGCAGACTTACTTCTTGTGGTCCAGTTGGTAGACTCATTTATTACTTCCTCAATAAAAAGTTGTGTACTTGTATTTATTCATGCTATAATATACGTATATTATAAATACAGTACAATCGTTTATGACTGTATTTTGAAGGATTATTGATGGCCGCACGAAGAAAGTACCTTAACAACCGAGATTTACTACTAGAAATCGCGAAAAGCAAGAACTCTTACTGTTCTTACCTAGAAGAAGACTCTCATAACTACGATATCATCTTAGAAGGCATGGATAAAATCAACCTCCGGAGCACTGCCCTCGCTAAACGTAACCAAACAGAACGGATCGGCAAGGGAATTCAAGAACAACACTACGAAGCATACCGTAAGAGGATTAAACTAGAAGAAGTACAACCTAACTGGAAGAAGATCAAGAAACATGAGGTTATCTTCCGTGTGCTGACATTCGATCACATACCACTGGAACCCGGTCGTAAAAAGAACCCGAAAACCGTGGCCGATCACCATACAAAGCTGAACTACACACCATTTCAACACTTCAAATACGATGAGGATGACAATCTGGTATGTATCGGTAAGTCACATTGGGTAGGTGGCATGGAAAATGGGCACTTTTCTAAAGATCATGGCAACACCACGGACACCCTATCCCATATGTTCATGAAATTATGCGAACGATACGGAACCCGTGGTAACTGGCGTGGATATACATACAACGATGAGATGAAATCCCAAGCACTACTGCAACTGGTACAGATCGGGCTACAGTTCGATGAGCACAAAAGTCAGAACCCATTCGCATATTATACTGCAGCGATGAGTAACTCATTCACCCGAGTATTCAACCTAGAGTCTAAAGGCCAGTCCATCCGAGATGATATACTGGAGATGAACGACTTGACCCCGAGTTATACCCGACAGTTCAAGAACGATATGTTCGATGAGAGTATGGTAGAACCACCATCACCCGGTCTGGTCCTGAAGTATGGACCGGGCGCAAGGAAACCTGCGATGAAGCCTAAACCGAAGCCCAAGGCCAAAGCAAAGAAGGTTGTTGATTCGTTTCAAGACGCCGATGATGCTGTGAAACCAAGCAAGCGAAAGAAAAAGTTGACGTAAGACGACCAGATCACATATAATACATAATGGATAACTTATTCGACAAAGCGATGGTGTTCACTGATCTCCACTTTGGATACAAAGGGAACAGTCACACACATAATAAAGACTGTTCCGATTTCATTGATTGGGCGATCTCCGAAGCAGAAACACAGGGGTGTGATACCTGTATCTTCACGGGAGATTGGCACAACACTAGATCGAATATCAATATCGCTACGTTGAATTACAGCATCGAAGCATTGGGTAAACTATCCAAAGCATTCAAGCGGGTGTTCTTTATTCCCGGCAACCATGACATCTATTACAAAGATCGACGTGATATCCATTCATTGAAGTGGGCATCCCAGTACGAAAACGTAGAGATCATGAACGACTTCTATACCGAGGGCAATGTTACCTTCACTCCATGGTTGGTCGGCGAGGATCATAAAGAACTCAAGAAGATCACATCGACTTACATCTTTGGACACTTCGAGTTGCCATACTTCTTGATGAATGCGGCTGTCCGTATGCCAGACACCGGAGAACTCCAGCAGGAAGATTTGGCTAACGTTCAACACGTGTTCTCAGGACACTTTCATAAACGACAGACACAGCAGAACATTACATACATCGGGAATGCGTTCCCACACAATTACGGTGATGCTTGGGATGACGAACGGGGCATAACAATTTTAGAGTTTGGAGGTGACATTACTCACAAGTCATGGCCCGACGCTCCCAAGTATCGCGTATTTAAAATGTCTGACCTTGAAGAAGACCCAGACAAATATCTCTCACCGAATACATATGCACGGTGTACCATCGATATCGAAATGACATACGAAGAGTCAATCTTCCTGAAGGAAGAGATGATCAATCAGTACGATCTCCGTGAACTGGTGTTCATCCCATCCAAGGAAGATATCACCGAACATGAGTTCGAGGGTGACATCAGTTTCGAAACAGTTGATGAGATCGTAGTGAAACAGTTAACAAACATAGATAGCGAACAGTACGATAAAGACCAACTGTTGAGCATCTATCTGAAATTAGGGCAATCATGACAACAACCATTAACCACATGACCGTCAAGAACTTTATGTCAGTGGGTTCACAAACCCAAGCCATAGTGTTCTCGAACAACGATTTGACCTTAGTCCTAGGCGAAAACCTTGATCAAGGCGGTGATGATGCCAGCGCACGTAACGGTACAGGCAAGACCACTATCGTTAATGCACTGTGCTATGCGTTGTATGGTCAACCATTGACACCAATCAAGAAGGTTGATATGATGATCAATGACATCAACAAAAAGAATATGTTGGTGACGGTTGACTTCGAAGTCAATGGAGTGTCTTATCATATTGAACGTGGCCGTAAGCCGAATGTTCTGAAGTTCACCGCTGACGAGAACGAAATTTCCGAAGACGAATCGCAAGGGGATTCGAGAGAAACCCAACAGATGATCAACAACGTCATTGGTGTGTCATATGATATGTTTAAGCACATCATTGTGCTGAGTTCTGAGAACGAACCTTTCCTGAAGATGAAGGCGGCAGATCAACGAGAGATCATTGAACAGCTTCTTGGTATCACTATGTTAAGTGATAAGGCCGAGGAACTGAAAGCATTGGTGAAAGAAACCAAGGGCGATATCCAAGCCGAAGAGCATCGAGTGAATGCTTTGCGCGAAGCTAACGAGAAGATCAAAGAACAAATCGATGGCCTTAAACGTAGGCAATCAGTATGGACTACACAACACAACAAGGACATTGATGAGGTAGCAACGCTTCTCGAAGAACTCAATGAGATTGACATCGAAGCTGAACTGAAGGCACATGTGGCATTGGCTGATCATAAAGCCAAGGCACTACAACATGAGTTGGCCGAGGATGATAGATATCGTGAGCATCAGGACGTTGTGAAAGAGATCACACGTGCATACGATGAAGAAGTCAGAGAAGAACAACGCACCTTCGATGCTGCCGTTCAAGAACAACAACGAGATTACAATGAGGCAGTTGCTGAACATGAGCGCAAGCGCGAAGAGCATGAACGTGCGGAGAATGATAAGCAACGTGAATACAAAGAATCACAACGAGAGCATGCTGCTCTCAAAAAAGAATTAGATCATCTTGAGCGAGAACTCCAATCCGCAATGGAGAAACACACCACCGCATTGGAAAACAAATGTCCTGAGTGTGGTCAAGAGGTACATGATGACGAAAAAATCAAGGAATATGCTGACACCCGCGTGTCGCTGGAAGAAGACTGTGCGAGGAAGCGGAAAGAGTATGAACTACCCACGGTCGGGGAACCCATCGTGGACGAGTTCGACGCCAAATTGGAGAATGACAGGCCCGATGAATCTATCATCGTCCGAGGCAGTATTGTTGAGCATACTCTCCCTGAGTTTGTACACAGAGTTTTTGGAGACGTTCCCCCAACCACGATTTACTCGAAAGAATCTGAGGCGACAGAACATCGCGTCTCAGTTACGCACTGCGAGAAGCAACTTATTAAATTAAGCGACGAACCCGATCCTTACACTGAACAGATCAATGAGATGACAGAAGCCGCATTGGAAGAAGTCAGCTTCGATAAGCTCGATGAGATGACAGCGTTGAAAGATCATCAGGAGTTCTTATTGAAGCTTCTGGTGAACAAGGATAGTTTCATTCGTAAACAGATTGTGGAACAGAACCTTGCGTTCTTGAACACACGATTAGATTCATACTTAGAGAAAACTGGACTACCACATCAGGTGGTGTTCAAGAATGATTTGAGTGTGGAGATCACCAAGCTTGGTCGGGAGAAGGATTTCGGCAATCTATCGCGTGGTGAGCGTAACCGGTTGGTTATGAGTCTCAGTTGGGCATTCCGAGATGTGTACGAGAATTTGTATGAGCCAATTTCTTTAGTGTTCGTTGATGAATTGCTGGATACAGGGATGGATGGACAAGGGGTACAATATACCCTTGAAGTTCTGAAGACGTTCGCAAGAGAACGTGGTAAGAGTGTGTGGTTGATATCACACAAAGAAGAGTTGATGTCAAACGTTAATAACGTGTTGATGGTCACCAAAGAATCCGAATTTACGACCTATGGTGATGAGGTCGAGGTCATGCTATAAGGAGCACAAAATGACAAACACAATAGAAAAAATATCAACAAAGTACGACGAACAATCGGTGAAACAACTATTTCAATCATCGCCTTTTGTGCTATCTTGTACTGGTACATTTGGTTATGGTTTTCATGTTTTCAATATGATGGATGCGAAATATGGCGATGAGCAATATCATGTAGAAACACGAGATCGTTATCTTACGTTCTTGGAGAATATGGGCGAGTATCACCACACCGACAGGTTCAAGCTAACCATCCCGGATGAGACCGGTGAAGGATATTTTTATGATACTATGCCATTCGCAAACGGCTTCATTTCGAGGGGATCATTTGTATACGGCGTGGAACATGAAGATAGTCTTATTCATGTCATGTTACGCCATCAGGAAACAACAATACATAAAATAACTGTATCATTCTCGGATGCGTGGCCGGATGATACAAAGTTAGACAAATTCAATGGATATTTTGGAGATTACCCGTGGGTCCGACCAGAGTCTTTCTTGAAACGTAACATGTTGAACGAAACAATGATGGGTCATTTATTTTGGGCCGATGATCATCCACCTAAATAGTCAGTATAAGCATCATAGGAGCACAAAATGACATTACATGAGCAAATCGTAGCTGCGTACGAATCATACATCGCAGAGAGTGAGAAGTTCGAAACCAAAGGCGTTAAAGCGTCGGCGGCACGTGCGAGGAAGAATCTAGGAGACCTTCAGAAGCTTGGCAAATCGCGTCGAGCGGAAATCCAAGATCGTAAAAACGGTATGTAATCAAAAGGCCCCTTCATTGGGGTCTTTTTTACTGTGGTTTACCGTGACGTAATATCTTCGCCATCCATTCCGCAGGTTCACCCTGCAACATATCAAGAATATAATACCCGAACAACTCAGAGAACCATTCTTCGGCATCTGTCTGGCTGTAGTGACTAGGGAACCATTCTGATTTCACAACATGATCGTTGGACTTTTGGTAATCTGTATTCACATCTGGAATAGACCATTGACTGTTCAACAAAAACCCGACAGGTCCACTGAGGTATGGCTGGTTTGGGTCTTGATGTGATGATAATTTGACTTTACCTGATGGTTCAATGGTATGAACGAGGAAGGGCGATGCCTGTTTATAGCCTCTCTTACGTCCTTTGTAATCAACTTGCATGCCAACTTTCAATTCACTAAAAAGCTCGTCCTTACGAGATTCTAGATCAGATGTACTGGCGTACGAGTGCCCTGCTTTACGGACCTCTGAGAACTGTCCAATGATTTCTCGTTTGATGTTGTCTGGCATGAACTCATACCACATCTTGTGACCGTATTCATGAATGATTGTATGTACGATAGTGTGAGACGATTTCACCAGTGGTTTAATCCGGATGTCCTTCGTGGATGGCATATACTTGCCAACAACTTTTCCGGATAGTCGGGTAAACATGATGTCGGTGGCATCGAACAGATAATTCAGTCCATGTGCACTCAGCATCGTGTCGAAATCAGCTAACATTCCCAGCATTTTCTTCTTGTTGTTCTTTTGAATGTTGTCAGGGAAAAACACACGGATGTTACGGAACTGTTCAAACTCAGTGTGATCCTCTGGTTCTTCTCCGAAGAATTTAGTAAAGGAAGCTAATGGCATTCCGAGATCAGTTGTCATGAATTTGAAGAACTTCGCACGATCAGTGAACATATGAATTTTAGCAACGTCTGGGTAATCATTCAACCAGAATGGATCACCTATTTTTTTGGTGGACATAACAAGTATGTTGTCCAGATATGTTTCAAGCTTGTCGTACTCTTTCGCGTCCATATAACTTAGGTCGCCGCCCTGTAGTAATTGACGATATTTTGTGTATTTCTTGTGAGCTAATTTGGGTTTGATGACGGCAACAGTATACATAGTTGCCTCATGCATGCTGTGACTTCCGGCGCGATCATTGAATACCACAACACCGGGGATCGATTGGCGGGCTTTGCCATAGAATGCCACGGCATCTTTCGCTTTGCTGTTCGAATATCCGAATGATGCTTCTTCGATTGGCTCTATGAGTTCTTGAATCTTCATACTCTATTTACCCATTATCAAATTTTTCAATACTATTCCTTTGTTGTGATCGTGTATAAATACAACACGACCATACCACAGGAACACATAATGAAGTACAAAGATGGCGATGCATGGGTGAATTCTCCTCCCGAAGATGAACTTAGAAAATATGAGGGTTTTGTGTATATTATCACCAATTTAACATCAAACAAGCGATATATTGGGCGAAAGTACTTCTGGAGTTTACAAAAAGTCAAAGGTAAAAAACGAAGAGTGCGGTCGGAATCGGATTGGAAAACCTATTGGGGAAGTTCATTATTTCTCCATGAGGCAATTAAGAACGAGGGCATTGATAATTTCAAACGAGAAATAGTATCATATCACCGCACCAGAGGCCAAGTTAATTCAGCCGAGGTAGAACTTCAATGGGAGCATGATGTTATTCATAGTGTCACTGATCAAGGAGATAGGACATATTACAACGAAAGTATAGGTGGTAAGAAATACACAACGACTCCAATCAGTGAAGCCACTAAATTAAAAATGAAAAATGCATGTGTTGGTAAATCCATGTACAAAGATTCGTATGGAAATATAGTGAAACTTAAGATGTCACATCCAGATGTAATTAATGGATTAGTTGTCGGTGTGAATAGTGGAGTAAAGAGAATTCACATTAATAACGGGATAGAATCTAAATTCATACTCCCAGATGAACTTGACCAATATATCATGGATGGGTGGTCAAAGGGGCGGTTACCTTTGACCGTCACCAACGCTCGGGTGGCCAGCGATAAAGCCGCCAGTACCAAACGTTGGATGACCAACGGGGATATATCGGTTCATGTGTTTCCGTGCGATTTTGATGATTATTCGGGGTGGGGGTTTCGCTTCGGTAGAACATTCGCCCCAACTTCCAAACACCGCATTAAGCAGTTAGATATGGATGGTAATTTTATACAGTACTTTGCTTCCAATGCCGAGGCAAAGAGAAAATTGGGGGCCGATGCCAGTGCAGTAATACATGGTAGGCAGATATCGTCTAAAGGGTTCAAATGGGAAAGAGGATGAAAAGTGAATCTTTTTCTTGACTCAACCCCTAAAGATTCGCTATACTTAATCATTACTGAGAAACAGGCAAAGAGACCAAGTTCAGGGAAAAGCTCTTAGGAGCACAGGCAAAGAGACCAAGTTCAGGGAAAAGCTCTTAGGAGCACAGGCAAATATTAGTACATCGGGTATTAGGTGAGTGAACCACACATGTAAAAACCCTGTTTTCGATGTACGCGGCAAATCTACAAACTTTAGGGAAGCCCATATACGATCCGCTCATATTATAGAAGTGGCGTCATACGGAACGCATGTCGGGTAAAACCGGCGAATAAATCCGTGTATCTATGGATCATGCTTGGCGAGCAAATTTTAGGGAATATACAAAGGATGGTGGCTCTGATGAAAAAGATACAACCACCGGCTAACACTCGTGTTGGGTAATTACGGCATGATGCAGTCCCGTTGTAGGAAGCTGGAAGTAGAAGGTTAACGGACAACCGCCTTCGCCCGAGTTATGCTCGGAATCGCCTTTAATTATAATGTTCATGGCTCACACGAAAACGTGAAACTGGCATAACCTTCTCCCTGAGAACGGGAGAAGTATGTCTAGGTCTACACGAACAGTTATATAAGAGAGTATCTTTCAATATTATTATTCCTCGACAGTCAGGAGAGGCGATATTCCCTTACTGGCCCCTTAAATATCCCCTTCAAATAGAGTGAATTATAGAGTAAGACGTAAAGAATGGTGAAAAGCTATTCCTTCTTAATGGAGAGCTATGCCTAAACGAGATAGAGATATAATTTACTATAACTACTGATGGAATCGCTTAAATATATCTTCGAGGTAAGGAAAAATAATGAACAAAAGAGATGAAGTAGAAATAGATGGGGCGTTCCTAGAATTTGTGCGTAAGGTAGAGCAACTGGGCTTCCATTTTCCTGATATAACTGATAAGCTCCATATAAAGGAGCTAGGTGGTACTCCCAATACTGTTACGGATGTAATAGTACTATCTGCGAGGGATTTTGCCAGAAAAGCAACGGAACTGTCCTCTGTATCCCATACTTAGAAGTACGGCAAACCTGATTCCTTAGTTACCTCCATATTTTCTTCTGTGATCTCGCTAATGATCCTACGTTCGATTGAACTCATCATCATGGCTTCTGTATATGAGATTGCACCTCGCATGAACCAGCAATGTTTGAGCAATCCCTTCTTTATGGCCTTTATCTCGTTATCTAGGAGTCCAAGGTACTCTTCGATCTGTGGATTAGTTAGATGTAAAAGCCTTAACCGAAAAAATGGGACTGATCAAACACCAATGGTGTCTCGTACTGTTTATTACATACAAGCGTGTTTTCTTCCTCTGCTGTTTCATCCAGTTCAGGATTACCACAAACCATCATTAGTGGTTTCATCTCAATGATGTCCTTGTATTCCTTGATACGATCCTTGATTAACGCGAAGCCAGTACTTCCACAGTTCTCCAAGAATGATTGAATGAATCCCCTGTCAACTACTTCAGCACCATCGGGAGTGGTCATGTGACTGATAGAGTCTAATGTAAGTCGCAATGTTAGATCGGTCAATATCTCGAATGATCTATTGAATTGTATCATCTTATCTTCTTCAGTGGTTTCTGATGATGTGATGGCTGCGATTAATCGTTCTTCTTCGAACTTCTCCATGTTAGCTAAATTGGACTCACCATATGAGGTCGGCTTAAAGAACACCTGCAATCCATCTTCCATTATTAATGGCTGGGTATAATCAGGACATCTGATACCATCGATCATATTGCGTAGGTCTATTCCATGGGTGTTACTGTATCCACAGTGGTGACATTCCGAATCAACATCCATTTCTTCACCATAGCTGGCGATCCGGATGGATATCAATACAGTATCAATATCAACTGCTGGGATATGCTCTGGTTGTTTGATGCTAGGGATACAACTCTTGATAACATTCATGGTTGCCTTACCGTTTAGTAGTGTATCTGGCGTCTTCAGTAGGATTTCATCCTTTGCTGTCATTGGAAATACTTCAATCTCACCATTCTCTGGCATGTCCAATGCACCCGGACGATACCATCTACCACCACTCGGTAGTGTCATATACAACTCTGGATGACGGAAATATGCTTGTAGTGGGTTCTGTGGTTGTACTGCTACCTGTGGCTCGGCTTGGGGTCCATTAATATGTGCCATGAATGTGGCCATTTCTTCTGGCGACATATCCTTGGTTGATTTGGGTAAAGTGTCCGACACTGTGTTTTCTCCTTGATAAATACTCGTATACAGTATTTATATACGCATATTTTGAGGATTCTAAAACATGGCTACCAAACCTGTAACAGCAATGGTCGATATTCCCGGCACCGGTAAGGTCGAGGTGGTGATGAAGAATGCTGCATCTGAAGAAACATTGGAACGTATCACTAAAGCTCTTGGTGGTACTACTGGACGACCTGCTCCCGGCAGTGCGAGAGCGAGAGAAACTCAAGCCACACAAGCCGCCACCACACAGATCAATAGACTTTCAGGTAGTGTTGAAGACATGATGAATACGGTTGACGGTGGTGAGCAAACACTAGCAGATATGTTCGATGCTGTTGATCAAACCTCTAATTCAATGGGTAAGTTCAAGAGCACTGTCGTGAATGCAGGTGCTGCAGTAGCAGATTTTGGTAGGGGATTAGTGTCATCCGTGATGGATTTGACCGATGATCTAACATCATTAACGCCATTGATCGATCTATTCACTGATATGGCCACGAGGATTGGAGATTTCATCTCAAGCTTGGCTGATGGTATCCCTGTTGTTTCACAAATTGTTGGTGGGATGGGTAAATTAGTTGGTGTTATGGCAACACTGGGTAGTGCCGTAATGGGGTTTGCATTAGGGCAACTTGAATCATTAGCAAATGCATTCGATAACGTATCCCACACAGGCGCTGCCTTCTCTGGTGGCATGACCGAGATGTTCAATGATATGACCCAAAATAGAGTGACCCTGAGTGACTTTGCTACAATCATTCGGAACACTAGTGAAAGTTTGGTGATATTTGGCGGAACACTAACTGACGGTGTGAAAAAACTTAGCATGGTGAATGGTATCATGGTTTCTAAATTTGGGGTGCCGCTTCGTAATCTAGGTATAGGTATGGCGGAAGCTGCAGAATATACTGCTGACTATCTCGAAGGTAGAGCACTAGAGGATACTATCAATAGGAAAACTGCTGCAGCGTTGGCCGATGACTCAATGCAATACATTCTGAACTTGAAAACAATGAGCAATCTTACCGGCGAAGATATCAAAACGATGAAAGCCAAGAATCGTGACGCAGCTAGACAAGGCGCGGTTCAAGCTAGATTGGATGAATTGCAAGAACAAGGTAAGATGAATTCGGTCGAGAATTACAAGTCCATGTCCACTAAGTTCAGAGCATATGGTTCCGAGTGGCAGAAAGTTGTAGATGATTATTTCACAAACGGAAGAATCATGAGTACCCAAATAGGTAAGATCGCTATGATGAATCCTGCATTGGAAAAGGCCATTGAGAAGGCAGCGGCACTAGCTAATTCAGGCAACCAGTCTGGTGCAAACTACCAAAAATCACTGGAAAGTCTGGTCCGTGCCAACTATGCTGGTATTGAGTCAGGCGTAAAAGCCCAGCGACAATGGGCAAAGTTAGGTGCAGCTTCCGATAATGATTTTATACAATTAGCCACCACTATGTACACACCTATGCGTGATGAAGTAATTACTATGACAAAGCGTCTGTCTAAATCAGTTGATGAAATAATGTCTACTGCTAGAAAGGCCGCAGCAACGGATGATACAGCCACTAGAGAACTTAACACGGCCAAGGACAAGATGCTAGAAGCTGCGTTGAAAGTTCAACGAGCAACCGTGGAACATCTATTACCTAAAGCTGCAGAAATTGCAGGGTTTGCCGCCACCGCCGCCTTGGCCATGGTGGAGCTAACAACGGCTGGTGTAACTGGTTTTGTCGAGAACCTAAAGAAAATGGTAGTGTCTGTCCAATCATTCTTGGATAACCCAAAGAAGGCAATGGGTGACGTGGTTACTGACGTGACCGATGCTACTATGAAATTCTTCAGAGGTATGTTCTCCAGTTTAGAAGCTACGATCAACAATATCTTCAGATCAGGGGTGGCGTCTGGTACCCAATCGGCTGCTGAAAAGGCAACCACATCAAAAACCGTGACTAAAGATGAATTGATTACTACGCTGAAAGACTTGCAGTCCGAATACAAAAAGATGAATTGGTTCGAACGTGCGTTTGATGATCTAGGATCAGCAATCAAAGGCATACCTAGTACGAAAGATCATTTATTAGCGATCAAAGAAATTTCGGATAAAACGAAGTCCGGTATGTCTATACAAAATGCACAAGATATCGTCGCTAACGAAAATAACCGTAAGAAGACTTCAGATATGCGCAAACAGTTAGCGGCAGAGCAAGGAAAGCTTAAAATATTCAATAGTAATCCGAGAATGTACCGCGATCAAAAAACGAGAACAGAGCAAAAAATTAAAGAATTAGAAGATCAGTTAAAAAATCAAGCACCACAGTTCAGATTCGGTGGAATCAGCAATGCCCCATCTACTGGGAGATTAACAAACCTTCACGGTATGGAAGCTGTTGTACCATTGCCTGATGGCAAATCAATTCCTGTTCAAATGGATACTGAATCATTATTGACCGGCATCAAAGAGGCATTACTTGAGACTACTAAATCCGGCAAAACTGGCAGCAATGATTCCGTGGCAACATTGAATGAAATCAAAGAACTGATGCGCAAGCAACTTGCAGCCACATCCGCCCTCGTAGATGGTATAGGCAGTATGGCAACCAGTGCGAAGCAACAAACTAGGGTCATGAAAGATAAAAGAACCTTCGTTTAAGTGTAAATACAACACATTAAGGAACGAAACAAATGAGTTGGAAAAATCTTAAAGGTTACTATGTGTATACCTATTTCACAGAGAGTGGTGAGCCGTATTATGTCGGCATGGGCCAAGGCAGGAGAGTATAATCGTGTCATGGAAAAAGTACTGGAAGACAGCACCTACGAGCAATGAAATTGATGGTGTTTATGGCGCGATCAGTGGTAGAAACGATAGAACACCACCGGATTACAAGCATAAAAACTTCCAAAGCCCACTGCCGGAAATCTATCGGGGTCACCCGAACCGTATCGAGAGATATCAACAATACGAACAAATGAACATGGACGGTGAAATCAACTCCGCATTGGACATCATGTCCGAATTCAGTACCCAATTGAATATCGAGAACGGTACCGCATTCGACCTGTACTTCAAAGAAGCCCCCACTGATACAGAAATCACAATCATCAAAGAACACCTCCGTAACTGGTGGCACCTGAATGAATTTGACAAACGTATCTTCAAACTGTTCCGTAATGTTCTACAATATGGCGACCAACTCTTTATCCGTGATCCAGAGAACTATAAATTGAACTGGGTTGACATGACAAAAGTCACCAAAGTCATCGTTAATGAAGGCGAAGGCAAGAAGCAAGAATTCTATATCATCCGTGATATCGATCCTAACTTCGAAAACCTCAGTGCAACAACCCCAGCATACAGCGACGAATACACATTAAGTCCTAATGCCGGTGGTGGCGTTCAAGGTGGTGGTGGATATCAAATGCCAACCGGCACAAATGCGGGCGGCGGGCGCTTCCAAAAAGGACAGAACGATGCCGCAATCGAAGCAGAGCACATTGTTCACCTAAGTCTGACCGAAGGTATGGACATCACATGGCCATTCGGTAACAGTATACTTGAACAAGTGTTCAAAGTGTACAAACAAAAAGAACTTCTAGAAGATGCTATTATCATCTATCGTATCCAACGTGCACCAGAACGTCGCGTATTCAACATTGATGTTGGTTCCATGCCTTCTCACTTGGCTATGGCATTCGTGGAACGTATCAAAAACGAAATCCACCAGCGTCGTATCCCGACACAATCAGGTGGTTCAACACAATTGGACGCAACATATAACCCATTGTCAATCAATGAAGACTACTTCTTCCCTAAAACATTGGACGGACGTGGCTCCAGTATCGATACCCTACAAGGTGGACAAAACCTTGATCAGATCGATGATCTGAGATTCTTCACAAACAAGATGTATCGTACCCTGAGAATTCCGAGTTCATATCTACCAACTGGACCAGATGATTCAACGAACACATACAATGATGGTCGTATGGGCACAGCATTGATCCAAGAATACCGGTTCAACCAGTATTGCACAAGATTGCAGAACTTGATTGTTTCCAAACTTGATGAAGAGTTCAAGATGTTTATGGGATGGCGTGGAATTACAATCGATGAGAGTATGTTCGAACTACGATTCAACCAACCACAGAACTTTGCTTCATATCGTCAAACAGAACTTGACACAGCACGTATCTCAGTGTTCGCTAGTATGTCAGAAATCCCATACATCAGTAAACGTTTCGCTCTAAAGAGATATCTTGGTATGTCTGAGGAAGAAATGGCTGATAATGATAAGCTATGGGCCGAAGAACAGGGCATTGATGAAATTCTGGCAGCAGAAGATAACTCAATGCGGGCAGCGGGCATTACAACTGGAGACATTTCCGGCGATCTTGACAACCTCGATATGAGTGGTGATGAGTTTGATGATCCTGAATTGACGGATGAAGAAGATGCGGAAGTGTCTGACATGGCCGACGATTTAGACCTAGATGTATAAATATTCATGAAGGAACCGATATGTTTTTACTAGAATTGTTTGATAACCGTAACCCCGACGCTAACGTAGATAACCCAGAGGGGGATATGCGTTATGAAGAGTCTGATCAAACGCCTCTTAAGATGAGTGATGTACGTAAAACACGTTTATCATTAGGTCATATCAATAAGTTGCGATTGATGCATGATGCTCGGAAGTATGAGCGTGAGCAGAAACTGAAGACATTGAAGAACCAATACGGCTCATCTGGAGAAGAAGAGCCAGCATTCTAAGAAATAAACAGCGCATTTTATGAATGCGCTGTTCTTCTAAATACAGTACAAGAAGACATATCAATTAGATTTGAGGAAATCAAAGCATAATCCTCAGAATCTCACCCATTTCTGCGAAAAAATGCCCGTTTAGGGATCTTTTTCTTGTTTATCCTTAAATAGTATCAAGTATAGAGCTATTAAGGAGCATTTTAATGAACAAATTTGAAAAACTAATCGAGTACATCGTTAGTGACCAAGAGGACAAAGCACGTGAGCTTTTCCACGAAGTTGTTATCGAGAAGTCTCGCGATATCTACGAGTCAATGATTGATGAAGAAGATTTTGTCGAAATGAACAACACGTTCGGACAAGAAGACGAAGGCATGGACACACGGCTAGAAGCTGATGGCGATGACGAAGAAGACGGCATGGCATTTGGCGACACTGACGACGAAGAAGCTGTCGGTGGCGACATGGGCGACGACTTTAAAGGTGATGTAAGCGACATGGATTTTGACGCTGGCGCACCTGATGGTGACATGGATTTCGATGGCGACATGGAAGCAGCACCAGAAGAACTAGAAGGTCAAATTGTTGATCTAGAAGATGCTATTGACGCACTACGTTCTGATTTCGAGCAAATGCTCGGCGGCGAAGAAGGTGACATGGGCATGGACGGCATGGACGGCATGGACGGCATGGACGACATGGACGGCATGGACGACATGGGCATGGGCGACGAAGATGGCCTAGGCGACATGGACGATCCTGAAGGTGGCGACGAAATGTCTTTCGGTGATGACGATGAAGAGCTACAAGATAGCGTTCAATTCGAAGCTGAAGAAGTGGACGAAGACGCTGAAGTAGTTGACGAAGACGAAGAAGTTGATGAGTCTAAAGACGAAGTTGACGAAGACGCCGACGAAGAAATGGTACGTGAGTACGTAGAAAAGGTTGCTACTCCAAGCAACTCAGAAGAATCAGGTGGCAACACTAAAAGCATGATTGCAAAGAATCAGCCGGGAAAAATCGAGATGCCCCAGCATGACGAAAAAGGCATGAAAGCTAAAGCACCTAAAGTAGACGACGCTGGCAATCGAAATGTTCCGGGTGGCAAAGCTAGCAAACAAGAGAATGGTCCTAAGACTAAGAACGTGACTGATCACGAGAAAAGTCTAGTAGATCATCAGGCCAAATAAGGAAAAATCCGGAATGGCACTATACTTAAAAGAGAATCTTACCTTCGATCAGGCGCAGATGATAACTGAAGCGTCTGACGATGGTAAGAATCTTTACATGAAAGGTATATGCATCCAAGGTGGTGTTGAAAACGCCAATCAACGAGTCTATCCCGTATCAGAAATCTCAACCGCAGTGAAAACTGTGATGGAGCAAATCAAAGACGGGAATAGTGTACTAGGCGAAGTAGACCACCCAGATGACCTCAAAATTAATTTAGACCGTGTATCCCATATGATCGAACAAATGTGGATGGAGGGTCCAAACGGATTCGGTAAGATGAAAATCCTGCCAACTCCAATGGGCAATCTAGTCAAAACAATGCTGGAAAGCGGCGTGAAACTAGGTGTCAGTAGTCGTGGATCAGGCAATGTCAATGATCATGACGGCACAGTTAGTGACTTCGAAATCGTCACTGTCGATGTGGTAGCACAACCAAGTGCTCCAAATGCTTATCCAACTGCCATCTATGAAGGCATGATGAACATGAACAACGGACATCAACTATTTGAACTTGCTAGAGAAGCAGGGAATGACAAGAAAGTCCAAAAGTACCTCAAGAGCGAAGTACTTAAACTAATTCAGGATTTAAAACTATGAACGGATTAGTAGGTAAATTTCTTTTTGACGATCTCAAAGCACAAACGGCTTCGTCAATGAAGAAGGCAGAGGGCCTTAACTCTTTGTCAACAAGAGTAATAGTATTTGAAGGAGAAACTAAAAATGCTAGACGCAATTAAACCACTACTTGATAGCGATTTGATCAATGAGGACACTCGTCAGGCAATCAGCGAAGCTTGGGAAACCAAACTTACTGAGATGAGAGAAGAAGTCCGTACAGAAATCCGTGAGGAATTCGCAAATCGTTACGAACACGATAAAGACGTAATGGTAGAAGCTCTTGACAGAATGGTAACTGAAAGTTTAGAAGCAGAGGTCTCTGAGATCGTTGCTGAAAAGAAAGCTATCGCTGAAGATCGTGTATCCTTTAATAAAAAGATGCGCAATACAGCTAAAGTATTCGAACAATTCCTTACTCAAACACTATCGGAAGAAGTAAAAGAATTCCGTAATGACCGTAAAACTAATCAGAAAAATCAACTACGTCTTGAAGAATTTGTAGTCGAAGCTCTGACAAAGGAAGTATCTGAGTTCGGACAAGAGAAAAAATCTCTAGTCGAACGTCAAGTACGTATGGTCGCTGAAGGTAAGAAAACTCTAGCAGCACTGCAAAAGAACTTCGTTCAACGCAGCGCCAAGCTCGTTCAAGAATCAGTATCCAAAAGTCTGGGAACCGAACTCGGTCAACTAAAAGAAGACATCAAAATTGCTCGCGAGAACAATTTCGGGCGTCGTCTTTATGAAGCATTCGCAAGTGAATTCTCCGTAACTCATCTTAACGAGAACGCTGAAATCAGAAAACTTCAAAGCAAACTTGCAACCCAACATGCAACTATTGTGGAAGCACAAACAGTAGCGAAGAAAGCCGCAAAGCTGATCGAAACCAAAAATCGTAAAATCGATGTAATCAACGAAACTGTCCTACGTGAAAAAACGTTGGCTAATTTACTCAAACCTTTGGGTAAGCAAAAGGGGAGCATTATGCAAGACCTTTTGGAAAATGTTCAAACAGACCGTCTAGAGTCCTCGTTTGAAAAATATCTGCCATCAGTGCTTAAAACCGATGAAGAGAAGTCTAAGATTCTTAAGGAAACTAAAGAAAAACAGACACCTCGTAAATCTGTTCGTAAAGCAGTGTCAGGTAATAAAAAAACTGTGACTGAAAGCATCGCAACCAAACCTTCGACCGATAACGTCGTGGAAATGGATGCTATGAAGAAGTTGGCAGGTATTAAATAGTAGTATATAGGAGACAAAAATGTCAGAATCACTATTAGAATCACGCTGGGACGAAACCAAAGGAACCCTTCTTGAAGGTCTTGAAGGTAATCGCCGAAGCGCAATGGATATTTGCTTGGAAAATACCAAGACGTATCTTAAAGAAGCAGCAACTGCTGGATCAACAACTGCTGGTAACGTAGCTACACTTAACCGTGTTATCCTACCTGTTATCCGTCGTGTAATGCCAACGGTTATTGCTAACGAAATCATTGGTGTTCAACCAATGCAAGGGCCTGTGTCCCAAATCCACACTCTACGTCTACGCTATGCTGATAACGCAACTTCTACTGCTGCATCTCCATTCGATACAGACGTTACTGCTGGTGACGAAGCACTTTCACCTTTCAAGATCGCAACCGCATACTCCGGTAGCTTGACCACTGGTCGTGCCGATGCAACTGCTACTCTTGAAGGTCAAGCTGGTCGTCGTATGTCAGTACAGATCATGAAGCAACCTGTTGAAGCTAAATCTCGTAAGCTATCTGCACGTTGGACTTTTGAATCAGCACAGGACGCTAATGCAATGCATGGCATCGATGTTGAAGCAGAAATCATGGCTGCTCTAGCTCAAGAGATCACAACTGAAATCGACCAAGAAATCCTTGGTTCACTTCGCTCTCTTGCAGCAACAGAAGAAACTTTTAACCAAGCTTCTCTGTCTGGTACACCTACATACGTTGGTGACGAGCATGCAGTACTTGCGATTCTTATGAACCGCGTTGGTAATGCTATCGCACAGCGTACACGTCGTGGTGCCGCTAACTGGGCAGTTATCTCAACTGCTGTTCTAACTGTTCTACAGTCTGCTACTACTTCTGCATTCGCTCGTACAACAGAAGGAACTTTCGAAGCTCCTACAAACACTAAGTTTGTTGGTACTTTGAACAGCGCAATGAAAGTGTATGTAGACTCATACGCTCCAGATACCCAAGCAATCCTAGTTGGTTTCAAAGGTACTTCTGAAGCAGATGCTGCAGCATTCTATTGCCCATACATCCCTCTGATGTCTTCCGGTGTTGTTCTTGATCCGGCTACATTCGAGCCAGTTGTAAGCTTTATGACTCGTTACGGCTACGTCGAATTGACGAATACGGCCTCGAGTCTTGGAAACGCCGGTGACTATCTCGGGGAAATTGCCGTGAGTAATTTGTCATTCACATAAGAATGATTCTTAACTACGGCTGTTACTTCAGGTAATAGCAAACGAATCGAAGGGTGGGTTTTCCCACCCTTCTTTTTGTCCAAATGACAATAAGTTAAGTTAGAAACTGCGATATAAATGATAAATAAAAGTGTAGGTCACGGTGTTGACGCACCCACCTACTTTATGCTACTATATGAAAGGACTAGCACAACATGTATAAATCGTACACATATTTAATCAAATGTACCCCAACAGGCCAACTTTATTATGGCGCAAGGTACAGCAAAAACAGAACCCATATGACTCCTGATCAGGATTTGTGGGTTGACTATTTCACTTCTTCTGATAAAGTTCATCAACTTATCGAAGAATATGGAAAAGATGCCTTTGAAATATCTATCGATAAGGTATTTGATACTCCCGAAGAAGCAATCGAGTACGAAAAGAATTATTTAACAGAAGCTGATATAACACAGGATGTTTGGTTGAACGGTAATGTTGCAGGTGGTATTGTACCATCGGAAGAAAACTTCAAGAAGATATCAGAGTTCCATAAAGGTAAACCAAAATCAGAAGATCACAAGAAAAAGATCAGCGAAGCCAACACGGGCAAAACACGTCCATGGTCATCTGGGAATTTACCAAATACTAGTGGAAAATTAAACGGAAGGTATGGAGTAGAAGTGTCACAATCAACCCGTGATAAAATATCTGCTGCAAATAAAGGAAAGCCAGCGCACAACAAGGGCAAGCCGATGAGCGAGGAACAGAAGGCAAAAATTAGTGTTGCTAAAAAAGGTAAGAAGCAAAATCCCGAAATAGTTAAGCGTAGAGCAAAAGCTCAAACTGGTTTGAAACGATCTGATGCTACAAAGCAGAAAATCAAGGATGGGGTATCCGCATATCTGGTAGCAAATCCACGGCCATCCATGTCGGATGAAACCAAAGCCAAGATATCTGCGGCAACGAAAGGTAAAAAGCGATCAGAGGCCACGAAGGCCAAGATGCGCGAAGCATGGTCCCGTCGTCGTAATGGTTAAGTACGGCATATGGTCTCCCCGAAACATAAAACACAATCAAGGCTTTGGCCCTCATTGGTGGTTGGGCGGTCTGATACCAACGCCG
>Ga0233412_10000082_pt1 | contig 50712 bp, 61 predicted proteins | sample Na_anoxic_4_MG_FD_180667 | JGI IMG/M metagenome (GOLD analysis project Ga0233412, IMG submission 180667) | Seawater microbial communities from Saanich Inlet, British Columbia, Canada - Na_anoxic_4_MG | ecosystem: Environmental > Aquatic > Marine > Inlet | place: Canada: British Columbia... | reverse complement strand
AAAACAAATCATTCTTTCTCCTGTAGTGTTTGCAAAAGTTATTTGCTCAAGTCCTGTCTTTACAAACTCTGTATTATTAACCATAAAACTAAATTCTGTTTCTCAGTTTTCTGGATAGATAACAAATCATCTAGCACTTGCTGCTGTTTGATATGCTGTTCAATTAGCAAAGTTTCAAGAAGAATTAGTATATTTTACTCAATTACCATCTCTACCAACTATATTAACTCAGTCTTCTGAAGCTTCAATTCTTCAAGTTGTCACTAGATTAAATCTATCAAATCAAGTTTTATCATCTACCTTTATTTCATTTACTGTTTTACCTTCTACTCTTTCAGAGTTATCTACTATTCAATTATCATTCACATCGTAAGTAGATTTTTCCATATCTCAAACTAAATCTGCATTAATTATTGGATTTTCTACATCAGTATTATCAACTGTTATATTAGTACCTCAAACTACACTAACTACTGTTCAAACTCAATCTACTCAATCTACTCAATCTATTCAGTCTATACCATCTGCTCATGTATCTCATGTTAATCATGTGTCACCAGTTATTCATTGTATACCTTGTATTCATTGATCACCTTGTATTCATTGTATACCTTGTATTCATTGTATACCTTGATCTCATTGAGGTCATATTAAACTAGTTCATGTTCACCATGTAGTAGCTTTAGGTCAAAATATTTCTGATGAGACTGTATTAATATAGAAGTCACCATCTATTCATTCTGTAGTTGGATCTATTATTCAATTTAATATTGAATATCATTGTATACCTTGAATACCTTGAATTCATTGTATACCTTGAATTCCTTGTATACCTTGATCTCATTGATCTCACTTATCTCATTGTATTCATTGTATACCTTGATCTCATTGTATACCTTGATCTCATTGGTCTCATTGATCTCATTGAATTCACTGTATACCTTGATCTCATTGTATACCCGTATCTCATCTAGGTATTGTTATATCAAATACAGCTGCATTAACTGTACCACTATTTGTTATTATAACAGATGTTCATGCTGCTCATGTAGTGACTGTACCTATATCTAATGTAGCTGCTTCTCATTGTATACCTTGTGGTCATTCATGTGATAATGTAATTGCATTATGATTCTCTATTGAATCTATTACTCATGATATAGATACTAATATTGTAGCTACTAGATGTCATCATTCTGCTAACTCAGTATTTGTTATATAAAAATCTCATTCATATATATATAAGTAATTTGTATCATCACTTATTAATGTTTTATTAGTTAATGTTAATGATGTATCTAAATCAGCTAAATCTAATGTAGCTCATTCTGAAGTAAACTTTCATCATGTACATATAATATTATTAACATCTTTTTTGTATATATATAGTTGTCTTGGTGTTTGATCTAATAGATAATTCATATAATCTATAGAATTAACTAAAAGTACTAGTGATCATGATGCATGGAATATAGGATTATCTCTATTTATTCCATAACAAAATACTGATGTTCATACTTTTCTATGAAAAAAGATAGACTCTTGATTTGCAGTTCAAGACTCTATCTTTAAAAATCATATATCAGAGTCTGGTTCTATAGCTAAGAATACCTCTACCTCTCAAGTAGATGTATTCTCTAGATCATCTGATAATGATGTTTTAAATTCCTTTTGTAGTATCATCATAATTATTTATTATTAATATATTTTAATACACTCTCATATAATTTTGGTTTTGTATCTTTAATCTTTGTAATAGATTCTAATACTTTATCTTTACCAAACTTATCATAAGCTCAGTCTAAAGACTTCATATGCTTATCAGTTAAGTCTGTAGTATCTGTTGTAGTAGTTCATGTGTCTCATCTCTTCTCAGTTTTATGTTCTTGTGTATAATCACTAATATTAAAGTCTCTATTAAAATTATCTATTATTCTTTCCATTCATGGATCTTCAGTAAATGTTTCTCAAGAAGCTTCTACTGTAGCTTTATTAGTAAGATACTGTATAGCAGCTGGACTCATTCCATCTTCTCTTGTTTTAACTACTTTCTCTAATAATGATACAGCATCTGCATATGACATAGTGTCAAATAATTCTGGATTTCATTTATATACATCCATAACCCATTTGTTTTCTCACATAGCAAATGATAGTATATCAGATTTTTGTCTTTGGTCACCAGCTTCATATTGTCTTTGTTTGTCTTCTTGTACTTCCATTCACATTACTCATGCTGTCTTTCATTCTATTAATGTCTTTTGTGCTGCAACCCAATAACTCGCTGCATCTGTTGCTGCTTGAGCATCTCATTCAGCAGCTTTTGATAATGCATCTAGTACTGGTTTCATCTCTTCATCATCTAATGAATTAACAAACATATCAATTTCTTTTTTAGTTGTAAGAAATTCTCACATATATTTACTAGCTAATCAATCTAACGACATGTTAGTTTTATTTTTTAAATCTTCAGCTGTCATTATATTCTCACCATACTTAGCAATTATGTCTTCTTTAAATGCTGCCATATCAGCTGCAGATAATTGTAATCATGATGATCATATACTTGCTCATGATATTTGTGACTGTCTATTAGCTATCTTTTCTTGTCTATCAAATAATGTTTGAGCATCTTCTCTTCTTAATTCTATATTAGCTTTCTCTGTATCTAATTTATCTTGTGCAAGAGTTTCTCTATCTGCTGCTTTAGTTCTAGCATCTTTATTTCATTCTGCTATTACAGCTTTTTGTTCTTCTCATGAAGCTTTATATATATCTCATTTCTTTGTTCATAAATCTCTAGCTGTGTCACCAGCTGTTTCTATAGATTTTTCTAAACTATCTTTCATTACATTAGATGTAGAGACTTGTCATAGTTTAGATAATCAATCATCTTTAGGTTTAATATCTTTAGGTGGTTCAAATTTAAGTGATCCATCTTTAGTAAATGCATCATAATGAGTTCTTATATTTGCCTTATCTAATTTAAGAGAATCTCTTTGTGTCTTATCTAATCAACCTATATAAGTTCTGAAATCCTTAGTATTAGCTTTTGTAAATTTTGTTGCCATAATTAGTTGGTTAATGTTAATTCATTTATAAATGTTTTAGTCTTATCTGTTATAACAAAACTTTTTCATATTATAAATCTATTACTACTATGATATTTAAAAAAGATAAATCTTCAAGTTTTCATTATATTAGATTGTATTCATACAACACTTCAATCATATATTACTCAATATGAAAATCAATCATCATCATCTCATAATAAATCATCTGGTGATTCTTCTGGAGTTGTTACTCTTAGATCATGTTCAAATCAAGTTAAGTTTTTAGTTTGAACCTCTTTCTTACCTCATATCTCAAATGATGTTTCTAATGTTACATCAAGTGGTTCATTTGGCATTCAGAATAATGTTCTAATAATATATGGCATCATTAATCTCTCACCGTCTCATAGACGCATGTTAACTTCTTGTGTATATGAATGTACCCCAAGATCTAAATAGGTGGTTCATAGCGTAGATAAATGATCTATTCATATGATTCATGTTCTATATATATTATAAACATCTTTATATTCACTTCAGAATTTATTAATCTTAAATGCATATTCATTTATTTTCCAATGTTCATATTCTTTATCATATACATATGATGTAGTTCTATATCAACTATCTTTAGTTGCATCAGCTTCTACATTTAACATTATTAATTCTTTATCTGAATTATCAAAGAATACTTCTCATCAGAATATATTACTAAATATTCATCTTACATTAGATGTAACTTGTTTAACACTTAAATCAAATGTATTCTTAGCTGTCTCTATAATATTAACTTCCATTAATTGTTTATCATCTTGCAAGATCATTATTGTTTGATCTGCAAATAAACATGAATACTTACTGAATAGATTTCAGTTATAATTGAAATCATATAATCAGAATAATTGTTTAGTTCATATTTGTAATGGAGATAATATCTTATTCTCTCATGCAAATACTATTATTGATTTACCTATATTAAATAATCTGTATCATCCTATTACATTAAAAAAGTTTAATGCATAGAAGTCACCATTACTATGAGTTGAATAATTACTATAATATATTTTATCCTTAGTAATAGCAAAGATAGATCAGTTGAATGTAGTTACATCTATAAAATTATCATCTATTAATGTTAATGAATTAATAATTTCTGGTGATTGTAATGTTCAATCTAATGTTACTTGATATAAATTATCTTGTCATCATACATATATATTGTCACCAACATATTTAAATATTTCAAATGTATCTCATTGTTCTGGCATTGTTCATCTTATATTTGTTCATAATAAGAATAACTTACCTGCATCATTATAATCAAACTTAACTGTTAATCATTCTAATGCTCATGATGTAAATAATAAATATCATGTTTCAGCAGTTATAATTCAAGTATATTCAAATGATAAGAATCAATCATCATAACTAGGTATAGTAGCTATAAATCATACTTGCTCTTCTCATATATTACTAGATGTTCAGTTATATGAAACAACTGTTGCTGTTGTTAATGAATTAATACTTTCTGGTGCTTTTAAATAACTAGCTGCAAGATAAGTATCATTAGCAGAATTTATTATAAATTGTATTTCACTACTAAATGACATAGATGTCATATCATTTTTCTTAAAATAATATATATATTCATTTATAGCATATGTATGATTTCTATATAACGGTGATTTAGTTATAGTATAAATTCAAGGATTAGCTGTTGCTGTTTGTAATAATGATCAATATACAACTGTTCATAATTCATATGTATTATTACGAGCTGCACTTCAATTAAAATAATCTGATTCAGTAAAAGCTGTAGCAGTCCATGTTATTCAAGTTGGATAAGTATATTTATATTCTGTTCACCATGCATTTACTTTAACATATCATACTTTAGCATCTCAATTTTCTCATCATGGAAATCATTGAGCATTGTTTGTTTCATCATCTATTGCCCATATTCTATATGAATATCTATCATATGTAGTTGAACTTACTACTACATCAGCTCATATATGATTTGTTGTAGTATATGTTCAAACTGGTCTTGCTATATAAAATCATGTAGCTGTTCTTTTATATTTATATCAACTAAGTTTAGTTTCAAAATAATCTAAATATAATGTAGTAGCTTTAGTTCATTGTGAACTATATCCCCATTCATCTCATGTTCATGTATTTGATATTGGATCAAATCATGTATTAGCTATTTGACATACAGCAAAACTTTGTTGATAAGTTGTAGATAGATAATTATAATATATAACTTCATCTCATACTGAATATGCTGTTGTTGGATTCCGATATCAAGCATTATCTGCATGTGTTGATGCATCAGAAGTACTTGTTACTCAATCAATAGTTAATCATATCTTTGATTCAAAATTTGCTATTCATCATAAATCTATTTTCTTTATTTTATTATGAGTTGTATTTAAAGCTATAGATACTGGAGTACTAGAATTATTAAATGTATATTTAAGTCACGATCTTGTAATAATATATGTAGGAAATACTTCTCTAAATCTTTCTAGTACTTGATCTCTTGCTAATTCTTCATTACCATAATATCATTCCCATATTAAAATATCCTTTCAGTCTATAGTTAATACTGAAGGTTCATCATCTAAATTAGAACTAAATGTAAATGTGTATCATGTATAAGTTGCTGGTAATCAATCTTCTGCTGGTGTCCAATATGTTATATTAGTTGGTAATTGATTAGTTGATTCAGATATGTTAATATAATATATTGATCAATAAGTAACTACATCATTTACAGCATAACTATATGAATTATCATAATCTCATCTATATATAGTTTTATATATATTCGTAGATACATTTCATACTGATTGACTAGCTCAATAAGCTCAGAATCATTTAGTTAATCTTAATGGACTATTACCATTAACTATAAATCAATCTGGAGTTATATTTTGAAAGTCACCATTAGAATCAAATACTCATATATATGTTTTAGATTCAAAATTGTAATAGTAATATCTGTATCAATTACAATCTATGTAATCTAAAAATTCTCTACCATCTTGATTTATAAGTGGTAATAAATTTTCTATTGAATATCTTTTATCTAAGAAAAATTCAGTTGAATAAAAACCAGCACTTTCATATGGTGGTTTAACTACTCTACAGTTCTTAACTAAATCATAATTTGTATTTAGCTTTCATGTCTCTAAATTATAAGGTATTATGTCCATAGTCTTGTGTTAATTAATATCAAGGGTTTATATCTGGGTAATCACTTAATGAATCATTATCAGCTAATTTATTCATTCTTGTTATTCAATGACTGAAGAAATCTGTTGTAGCAGATTCACTAGACATTAAGTTAATTGGAGATGCCCAATCATACATCATCTTTATTACAGCTGGTATATATCTATTAGGTACTGATATTCATTTAGTTAAATCAGCTGGATATGATGCCCATATATAATCTATTAAATATACTACTGTTATCTCAGTCACTGTCGGATCACCTAGTATAACATTTCATTCAAATGAAATCTCACATTCTTTTCTATCAAATAATGTAGGAGTTAATTTAGCATCATCTTGGTCCTTAGCGTGTTGTACTTTAAATATAGGATAAGCTGTAGTGAACTTCATATTGTCACCGTCTAATACTCATGTAATAGTTTCTGTCTTATGTCTGAATGTAGAGTTATCTGAATTGTATACATCCTGTAAAGCAGCATTTGCATAGAACATCATTCTATCTAATGTAGCTAAACTATCTCATCCTCTACTTAAAAAGAATGGTCTTGTATAAGATATTAGCTGTGAATAAGTTATCTCAGTCATATTAATATTGTTAAGTAATATATAATTTCAGTATAGCAATTATATAAACTTAGTCAAAAAAAAGAATAGAGCTAGTCTATTCTTATAAGTTAATTGATTCTTCAACAGCTCATTTTTTTATATGATCTAATAATTTTTTAAATTCTTCTGGATCTGCATGTTTTAATCAAGCTATTGCATTTGCTATTCAAATGTTTCTTGTAGATGTTCATTTTTCTCATACAAAATCTATTCACATATCTTCAAAATATTTATCTACTGTATCTCTACTTTCTGTTTTCCATCTTATTCATAGTTCATCTGAAAATAATCTATGTGGAAGTTTACCTCATATTAAAGCTGGATTATTATCTTCAACAGCTCATTGTAAACCAGTAATCATTTTTTCTTTATCTTCTTGATCTTTTAATTGTGTATCAATTTCTTTTTCTTTTTCATCAATAGTTTCTTTAATATCTTTATCTACTACTTTATCATCCTCTTCATCTCATCATAACATAGTTGTTAATAATGTTATAGCTGCTACTCATAATATTTTTTTAGGATTGTTTTTAACTATACTAATAAATTTTTCTTTATTAACTTTTCATGCATATCATTTAAATTTATCTACTAATCAATTAATTATTGTTTTTTCTTTTGGTAAAACATCTTTATTTAATTTTTGTAAATCACCTACAGTAGTATCTGCAAATTTTTTATTTAAAGGTTTTCAATCTGGAGTAGTTCATTTAATTATTCATTTATCTCAATCTACAACCATCTTTCATTTTTGTGAAACATTCATTTTAGATGGATCTACTGTTTCTTTTCAAAAGATTGTTTTCTTTTTAGTCTCAGCTATATCTCAAGCTATCTTTCATGCTCTTGTATTTTTAGCTGTCTTACCTGCAGTGAAAGCTCATTTAATTGCTTTACCTAGTGGTCTAACAAATGGTAATAAGTATAATGAATCCCATGCAAAATCTGATGCTTCAACATCTCTTTCTGGATCTAGTCATGCTTTAATTGTTTCTGGAGTCATTGCTTCTCATACTGTTTCTCATACTTTAGAAGTAGCTTTATATACATTAGATATTCATGAACCAACTTTTTCAGCCATTGATCTTTTATCTTCAAAATCCATAATATTTTTTTATTAATAATAAATATAAATTCATATTAATAGATTTAATAAAATATGCAAATAAAAAAAGAGCTACCGAAGTAACTCTTTCTTTAACTGAAAATAACAATGTATCTTTCTATAATTCAATTATTTTACCATATGATGCTTTAACTGAAGAACCAACGAATACGTTAGCCATTCTGATTTGAGCAGTGTAATCAACAAGATCAACACTTGTTTGTGGCATTTTTAATACTTGGTATCCTCCAACTGGAGTTTTAACTAATGCACCTGCATCAGTAACTGAAGTATATTCTGGAGTTTTAAATGTAACTAAATGTTTAGGGAAAACATAACCTACAGATTTAACTGGTTCTAGTCTATTTAATGTATGTGATACAATAAATTGAACTCATCTAAAGAATGGAGATGAATATGATTGTAAACCAAATTCAATTTCTTTTTCTTTTAATGTCATATAGTTACCCATATCAAACATTATTTCTGATAAGTTAGTAATAAATGTATTATTAACAAAGAATGTAGGAGTTTCAGAACCATTATATACTGGAGCTGCATTAAAGTAATTAATAGTTTCTACTAATTTTTTAGCTTTAGCTTTACCATCTGCAACAGCTGTAAAATCAATTATTGCAGAACCTGCACCGAAGTTAGTTTCAGCAGCATTGATAATATATTCAAGACCTGCAGTTTCTGATTTAGTACCAGCAACATTTCTAGCTAAGTAGAATGCTCTTGCAAATCTATTATTACACATGTTGATAGCAACACTGAATTTAGATTTAACATATTCTTGAGCATCTTCTAATAATCTAGCTTGATTGATTTCATTTGAATTAAAACTCATTGATTCTCCAAAAGTTTGGAAGTAAGTTTTAACTGGAGTAACATCACCAGTAGAAACACCTCTAGCAACTTGAGTACCGTATTCAATAAGGTTATAAGCCATTAGTAATCTATCACCATCAGCAGCAGTTAATGTATCAGCTACTGTAATAGTATCTGTACCTGTATTGATAGCAGTAATTTCAGTTTGTACTTCAGTAGTACCAGAAGCATTGTCTTCTTTTATTACTACAACGTCACCAACTTTAAAGTATTTAACTTTATCAGTTTCGATAACGATATCAGCAGAAGCAGTAACAGCTCCAACGATTGCAGATTCTTCAATCATTAATCCAGCTTCGTACCAAGTTACTTCATTAGCATTAATAGTCATATCAGCTTCAACAGCTCATAGATTTTTAAATGATAATTTTTGTTGTTCTTTATAAGTCAGTCCACCTCTTTTTAATTTACCACCATCTTTAAAATAGTTTGGTAAGTATAAACCTACGTACATAAGTTCTGGGTAATCTCTGATCCATGAGTTAAAAGTTTGTACACCTTTTGGTGTAACTTGTGCCAAAATACTTGACACTGTAGTAGTTGTTCCTAGAGCAGCCATTTGTGTTTAAGTTAAGTTATATTAAAGAGCAATTCAAAAATCCTCTTCCTCTGATTTCTTTTTTAAGTTTGGATTAGCTCCTGTGTTATAAGCTTCAGAAGCAGTTAATAAGTCTATATCTTTATCTATCTTTGTTTCATCGAAGTCTTCTCCTGTAAGATCGTATAAGATTTCTTTTAACGTAGATGTTACCTTAGTCTTACTTTTGTCGTCTCCATCCATTGCTTTTTTCAAATGTCTTGAAACAATAAATAGTTTAGGATTTTCATCATTAACTCCAAACGCTTCTAGTTCTGCATTTTTAAATTTCAAATCTATATTTAAGTTATTCAGTTTCTTCACTTGATCTTCCATTCTTTTAAGAGAATCTCTTACTAATCAAATATCAGATGGATCTACTGTCTCACCTTTAGTTTCTAATTTATCTAATGCTTCTTTAGAAGTATCTAATTCTGAATCAAGATCTTCAAATAGTTTATCTAAATCAAGCTCTGAATCATCAGTAGTATCTTCTATAGTTTCTTCTTCTTTAACTTCTGGAATTTCTTCCTTAGTTTCAGAAGTTTCTTCTGTAGTAGTTTCTTCTTCTTTAACTTCTTCCTCAGTAGTTTCTTCTTTAACTTCTTCTTCCTTTGTTTCCTCTGGAACTTCGAAGTCAATAGATACTCAATCTCAATCTTGAGTTTGATCTAGTTCATTAGTATCTTCATCGAATAATAAATCATCTAACATGTTTTTTAATTAATTATAAAATATTATTTTTCAGTCAATACATACTCTTGATAATCTCTTAAAGATTGAGAGAAATCAACTAATCATTGATATCTTTCTACTTCGGAGAATTTTCATTCCATGTTTAACCTTTCAACCTCTCACCGATAATATGCTCATATAATTTCTATGATGTCATTTATCTGTTGTGGTCCGTTGCTTTGTAAGAATAAAGATAATTTCTTATATTCTCATACCTGTTGGATTCAAGGAAACATTTGTCTGATTAATGTTTCTTTGTCTTCAGTATAGTATTTGTAATACTGTTTGTCAATTATTTTTTTTAATAGTCTTATTATAGTTTTCATATTATGCTAGGTTTTGTAAATTAGATAATAGTTCTTCTGGATTTAATTGCTCTTCTTCTACTGGAGCTTCTTCCTCTGCTCATCATTCTAATGCTCATGCCATCATTTCTTCTAATCATGCTGATTCTGCTGGAGCTTGTTTAGCTCATTCTTCTTTAAATAACTTTTCTGCACTGAATGTTTTTCATGATAATATTTTTCATATCTCAGTCATATTAATTTGTTGAGGTATGTATTGTAACATATATTGTAAATTCATTATTATAGTATCTCTACTATTCTCCATAGTAATTTTATCTAAACTACTATATGTAAAACTTATGTTGTTCTCATCTATGATAGTTGATATATCAATACCATTAATATTAAATGTTTTAAATATATCTTTTCAATCTTTATCTTTTTCAAATACTTCTTCTACATTTATATTTAATTTAACTAACTCTTCTTTAGTATAAAATTTAAATAACATCAATACCCAATTTCTAGTTATGTTTCACATCATTTGATCTATACTATCTGTAAGTGGTGTTAACTTAGATTTATATTGATTAAACTTAACATCAACTCATGCTTGTGTTCTTTCAATAGCTCATCAACCTCATGTAACATATGAATTCATTCATGATTCTTTTAATGCAGTTCATTCTACCATTTGCATAAAGTTCATTGGAGCGAAGTCTGATACTCATAATTGTATCTTTTCTATACTTTGTGATCCATTTGTCTTAAATGCTTTAAATGCTTTGAAATCTAATTTACCTGTCTTACCCATAGGTAAGTTACCAGATATTTTGAACATAGGTCATAGGTTCAATTTTAAGTTATCTATAAATGCATTCCATAATGTATTTTGTAAATCTTGTAATACTGTAAGTTTATCAGCTATACCATTTGCATTTCATGTTCATGGTACTTTACTAAATGTAACTTCTCTTATTTCTCATAAGTTATATTTTCTCTCTCAGTAATAAGCTATGTTTCAATTTATAAATATATACTTCATATCATTAGTTACATATTCTACTAACTCATATGTAGATTTATTTGTATTTAAGAAGTAGTTCTTACTATCTTCTGATGTTGAGTCACTAGCGTATCATCCTAGTAAATCTACCTTCTTAGAACATGTTGATATATTATAGTATTCAGAATCACTATTTGCCCATTGGCTTGTTGCTGTTAATGATTTAACTGGATTGTAATCATACATAGAAAATCTAGAAGCAAATTGATCTTTATATGATTTTATAACTTTTTTAAATTTATCTTTAGCTGTTACTCTATCTTCTTCTTTATATTTTTGTAATACTAATGGTAATACTTTTTGTATTATAGCATCTCATGTCATAAATGTTCTTACTATTTTATATGCAGAATTATCTAATCATTTAGATCTATCATACATTATATCAAATGCAGATATATATTGCATACTTGGCATCTTGATATCTACATTAATATCTTTTCAAAAGAATTTATCTTTAATTGTTTCTTTAATAAAGTAATCCTTACCATATCATTTACCAATTATTAATGCTTCTTTAGTTACTTCTTCTAATGCTCTCTTACCTGTATTTCTAAAATCGAATGCTCTAGTACATTGTCTTTTTAATGCTTCTTCTGATACTCATATCTGATAACCGAAATCAAATATGTTTGAAAACATAGTATCAACAGCAGATGATACCATAGGATAATTAACATTAGATTGCCATCAATCAATACTAGACATCCTTTCTGCAACAAATCATAAATACTTTTTATAATTGTTTATATATTTAGGGAATACATAGTTATGAAAATCCATAGATGTTTCTTCTATGTTTTGTTTTACATCATCTATCTCTTGCTTTAACTTTGGATCTAATTTTCTTTCCTCTCAATCTAGAATAATTTTATCTTTCATAATAATAATTTGTTAATTAATATAGAGATCAGTAATATCAATCATTACTTTCTTCAACTTCATCATAAAGATAAGTCTGATAATTTCAAATTTCTTTTACATATGCTTCTATATCTTCCTTTGTTTTTAATCAAAGTATTGAATACATATATAAAACTCAATATGCAGTACTTAATACTAGGTCATCATGCTTCTTTCATTTTCATTTATATAGAATAACATTTCATCTTCATGATTTCATCTTAACAAAATTGTTTAATTGTTCAATTAAATCAACATTTGTATTTGTTATCTTTAATAAATTAGTAGAAAATGTAGTAGCAAGTGTTGTAATGATTAATGATTTACTACATGTATAGTATTTATACTTCTTATTGAAACTTAAATTTCATTGTCATGTAGATTTTATCCATGCATCAACTACGAAATCAGTATCTTGTTCTGATACAGCTTCTCATACTCATGATCTATCTCATATAACTAATAAATTCTTATACTTCTTTTTATAATCCTTAGCATATTCTAATTGCATTCAATATGTTAGATTATTAACTTTAATAGCAGACTCTATAGTTCAATGTTTTAGATTAATTAAACTTAATCAAGCAGAATCCTCTAGCTTTCATAAGTCAAATCATAGTATTCTTGGATCTTCATCTGTATATGTACTACTTCTATCTGGTACTATTACTCATCATAGTTGAAATACATTAGATTCTTCCAGTACTATACAGTAACCTTTAGCATAAAACTCTCTATCTCATTTTTTTCTTAACTCTTCTTTAACTTTTTCTAATTGTTTGTTCCAATCCTTAGTAGTTTTACCTTTCCTCATTATCTCATTCTGATCTATAGTTATTCTATATGATGCTATGTCTTCGTCACCAGTCTCTCAGTCTACTAATAACTTATAAAACCAGTGGTCTACTGGTGTTTCTTCATTAATAGTAGAACATATAAAGAATTCCTGTGTTTCAAATGCAGCTCTTTGATGAAATGAACTCCAGAAGTCATCTGGTATTCTAGCAGCTTCATCTATTATAGCTAGATCAGCAGCTAATCATTCTCATATATGTGTTCATAAATCCTTACTAGTATTTCAAAATCTATGTAATGATATGATCTTTAAATAATTTCATGTTATATTACACTTAACAGAAAATTGTCATACCTCAAATGCTCTCTTTCAATTTTTTAACTTAACTCTATCTAAATCTCATATAAATGATTTTACATATTCCATGAATTGTGTTCAGATATTTTCTTTATCTGGTACAAATACTTTAATTTCTCTATATGGTCTTCATCAGAATCATGGTCTTGTATCTAATAGTCATCTAGTGGCTATATAAGCTCCTTTAAAAGTTTTACCTTGTCATCTACTAGTAGCAAGTATATTATACTTGTTCCAGTTAATTAATACTTGTTTACCCCATCATGTTAATTCAAACTTAGCATATTGCCTTAATAGATGTGTATAAGCAAATTCTCTTTCTTTATCTCATACATCTTTATTTGTAAATCATTGTTCTACTTCAGCAGCTAATACTTGTTCTAAATTAAAATCAACTACCTTTCATGTGGTCCGTTGACTTCACATTCATACTTTAGATTGTTTTAGTTTACATCAGAATCATATATCTCATGTATCTTTATCATAATAAATTCATAATCATCTTATTAATGCAGAATATATTATATATTGTAAATCATCTATTCATTGTCATTTAGCTAATGGTCATATAAATGATTTCATTAATGTTGCAGATACTTCCTTACCTTTCTCTTGTATAGGTAATGTTAATGTAAAATTCTTACCTCAGAAGAATTCATTTAATAATCATTTTTCAAATTTAAATAATAAATCTCTATAATCTGAATGTTTATATTTTAAAAATGTTTTATCATCTAATACTCTAAATATATTTTTAGTTTCTAAATCAACAGGAGTATAAAGTATTTTTTTCTTATTCTTCATAACTCATCTGTCAACTATAAATCATGATACAAATGCTTGTAATCAATAATATAGTTTTGGACTTATGATTTTATTTACTGGTATATCTCTTACTGTTATCATTATTTTATTTTAATTAAAGATTTAAGATATGAACTTTGTTTAAAATGTATGTATCTATATCTTAGCTTTCATCTATGTACATATACTTTTTTAAATGTTCATACTCATGTTAATGTAAACTTGTCTTTAAGTAATACAGACTCAGCTATAAACTCTTTTAATAATGTTATCATTAATTTTCAATCTTTATTCTTAATTCAATGTCTATTTAAATATCTAATAAAATCAGCATTATTATTTCATTTTGTAGACTTTCTAGTATTTCAATTTGTCATTTGGATTAGGTATATTAAATAAATTAATGTTAAGTCATTGATCAACTTTAACTCAATGCATCTTTAATAATAACTTTAAAGCTTCTAGTTGAACTTTATTATCATCCATTGTGTCTCAACTATTATTTAATGTTTGTGCATCTAATAATTGTGCTAGCTTCTTTGCTATCTTTGGACTTCATACTTCTAATTTTTTTAACTCAGAAAGCACCTCACTTCAAATGTGGGGTGCTTCTAAGTTTTGATTTTTTAAATCTACTAATTCTCAAGTCATATCTTATTAGTTAATAATTATTCTCCTCATGACATACTTAAAGGTAATGTAGGATTAAGTCATTTCTTTACTGGTTTTGGTTGAGCTGTTACCGTATTTGTTTTAGTATTAGTTGCTTTAGACTTCTTTGGCTTCTTTAACTTTATACTTGTTTTAGCTTTAAAATCAACTTTTTTTCCAGTGCTATATGTCTTAATTATTCATTTACTCTTATATCAGTAAAATAATTGTTTCATTAATAAGCTATCATATTGTTGTTTAGTTTTAAATGTTTGATTGTTAATTGGGAATGTTGCATAACTTGGTAGTCATGAATTATAATCTCTTAAATACTTATTAGTATCTGGTGCAAGGTATTGAGATTTATTCTCCATTGCTTTTTGTAATGGTGCAAATTGTTTACTAAAGTTAGGTCTTCATCATGATTGTGATGGTGATCTATATTTAGGGAAATACATATTACTTTTACCATAAGCTGCTTTATTAACTGAGTTAAGATACATACTTGAATCAAAATCAATTCATTCTTTAGATGTCTTATATGTCCGATTTACTAATAACTTCTTAGAGTCTTCTGTTAATTTATTGAACTCTTCATCATTAGTTAATAAATTAAAATTAGCTTTTGACATTCACATTATCATTGCAGCTTTATTTGCTGTCTTAGCTTTTCATGATAAGAAATGTAAATCATCAACTCATTGTAAAAATTTATTCATTAATTTTACTGCTGTTTCTCATTCTCATATTCATCTAGAAGCTAAAGCATATCTACTATGTAACTTTGATACATTAGTATCTTCAGTTATGTTCTGTCATATTAGATAACTTGAATTAACTAAATCATATAAACTATATTTACTAAACTTAGTATCATCAAACTTTTCTTCTAACTTCTCTAGTACATCTTTATTATTTACATTAATATGTTGTTCTATTACTTCGAATACAATATCACCATTTAAGTTTAGATAGTCTTGGTATTTAAGTAGTATATCTCTTTCGACTTCTTGCCATTGAGATCATTCTAGTTTTTTATATCATTCGTCACCAACTTCTCAATGTTCTTCCTTATATTCTTTAGCATAATTAGCTTTCTCACTTTGTAAGAATAATGATAATGGTATTATATTTGGTATGTCATGTTCAGATTCTAAGTAAGCTAATGCTCATAATAATTGTGTCTTATCTGTCTTTACTAACTTCATAACTTCATCTAATGAAGTTCAATTCTTTTTAAGTGCAGATTCTACTAACTCTCTATATTTTAATGATTGTTTAGAATCTTTTTCATCTGATAGTTTATCTCATAGATCATCCTTCTGTTGGAATCAATAGTTAGCTACTTTATAAAATAACTGTTCTATTATGTCATGAGTTTCTTGAGTTAATTCATCTCATTTATTTCAAATTAGATTTGATAAATTATAATCATTCTCTCATTCTCATATTTCTCATCAACTTACTAATGATTGTAATTCTGGATCATCCATTATAACTTCATGTAACTGTCTAGTTATCTCAGTTGTAATAGCAAATCATCCTTCTTCTGAAGGTTTAAATGGATGTAATCATTCTCAAAGTTTATATAATGCTTTAAAGAATCATTTATCTTGAAATCTAGAAAATGATTTTTGAGTCATCTGATCAAGTAATATATCCTCTGCATCCTTTCATCATACTCACATGATGTTTACTACTGAGTTATACTGGTTTGTATTATATACGTCACTAGCTAATTCTAGTCCATTATATTTCATATAACCTGTGTAATGTTGTTCTAATGCAAACTTAAATGATTCTTGCCATGTAACTTCATTTCATAAAGATAACTCCATTGCATGATGATCAAACATTGTTTTAGCATATTGAGGTTGTTTGAATAATCTAAGTGAATGTGCTATCATTCAATATGTAGTAAATCAAATCCTATCTCATATATCTCATCATAGTTCTCATGATACATTCCAATTTTTAATATGTCTATCAAGTAAGATTTCTAATGCAACTATTTGATTATTAAATCATCTTTGAAATTCTCATATAGATACATGTGAATTTGGATTGTTCTCATACTTTTCTAACTTAAGATACAATCAAGTTGTATACATTAAGTTCTTAGTAACTAAAGAATTATATGCGAACCAATCATCCATATACATTTTAAAACCTTTGTAATCTCATTTTTTTAATGATGTAATAGCAGAAACAAATCCTAACTCTCTTTCTATTCATACTGCCATCTTATGATAAGACCATCACATTAAGTATCACATTGTCTGTGTAAAGAATCTTGTAACGAAATTATCATAGTAATGATTAGCATGAGTAAAGATTGTATCTCTGTATATTCCAGATGATGATACAACTCAACCACCAGAGTCAGCAAACTCTTCTCTTATCTTATGTCTAAACATTCATAAGTATTCATCTCAATGCATTTGTACTTTTCTATTGAACTGAGCTATGTTATCTATCTTTAATAGATTTAAAACTTTACTTATAGCTACTATTTTTCTCATGTTCTCTAATGGATAGTCTCATGCTCATAATGGATTAGTAACAACCATATGTAACATTTTACTAGCTTCTTTACTCTTAGGATGATTTCTTACTCATAATATTTTTTCTGCTTTACTCCATATATCATTTACTAAACTTCAATCATTAAGATCTTTTCACCATCAAGTTCAAAATTCTTTAACTGATTCAGATCCTAATAAATTATGTTGACTCATTAATTTCATTGCATCTATAGATTCATCATAATGATTATTGAAATATGCTTTTATCTCTATAGCATTAGGAGTAAACTGAGATAATGCTGCCCATATACCATTTCATGTAAATATACTTCATGCTCAATATGTCATTTGATAATGAACTGATTTTAAAAATTGAACCATCTTTTCTCAAAATTTCATTTGTCATTTATATAATACAGCTTTAAGTATATTCCTTTGAGATTCTGAAGCTCAACTTTCCATTAATTTAATATCAAATGCTTTCTCAGTATCAATTCATAATAACTTTAATGATAACTGTGCATCTCATTTATGAGATTCTAATGCATCTATTACAACAGAATATTTTTTAGCATCTTTATAATTACTATGTATTTTATATCATATAGCTTCTAATCAATTAAGTTTAGTTGATACAGGTATAATAACTTTATCTTGGTAATCTTTTAAAGCATTTATAAATCATTCATCTTTAAATAATTTTTCTACTAGATTTTTTGGTATCATATCAAAATGATGTTTCATCTTTTCTAGAACTATTTCATCTAGTTCTGCTACTCAATATTCTCATTCCTTATATGACATTAATTCAAATTGAATTTTCTTAGCTAATTCTTTTTGATCTTTTATATTATACTCTCTTAACTTAACTCATATTCAAGTTTTAGATTTTAATAAGAATGATCAACTAAAATGTTTTATATGTTCTTCATTAGCATCACTAATTGATTTTCATATATTCATGAAATCATTTATAGAATTATATGCTTTTAACATAAATGGTGCATACTCTTCTACTAATGTTGAAATCCTTAATGCCATAATTCTTTTAGTTTGAACTACTTGGTTTTCTATATCTCATAATACTTTATACATTGTATCCTTGTTACCATCTGTTAACTCTGTAGTTATTTCTGGTAATGTATATGATATATCCTCAGTAGTTCATTTCATAATATCTTTATCATCAAACTCTTTACTTACTTTTCTATCGTTAGTTAAAGATAATAATTCTACTTCTTTATCTTTTAGATTTCATTTCTTTACTTCTATCTCAGCGTTAAGCTCAGTTGTATCTACTGTCTTTAGATCTGCATTATATATTTCATCAAACTCAGCATTATATTTCTTTTGTGATATTACTGTTGGTTCAGTTATGTTTTCTAAATGCTTTACTTTAAAGTCAGCATCTTTTAATTGTTGATTAATATCTACTAACTTTGTATTATAATCCTTGTTAGCAAATACTAAATTATATAACTTATCTTTATTAGTAAGTAAATTTAATATCTTAAACTCTCATCTAGCTAATGAAAACATTACAGCTGCTTCATAATATAATCTTCATTCTTTACTATCTTTTAATTTAACTAATGCATCTATAGCTTTTTCAGAATATAATTTTTCTAAATCTTTATATTTTTCTTTACCTTCTTTTGTTTCTAATGCTATTATATTATCTATATAATTATAAAATGTATAATCTCATTTTTCTGCTTTAATTAAAACTTTATTTTCTATTCATGGCTTAGTTTCAGTTCATTTAATAATTCTTAACATTCATTTATCTATATACTCTTTATTATATTTAGAAAAATAAGGTACATCTAAATCTGCTTTCCCTCAAACTTCCACTTCTTTTCAAAATTCTTTATTATATAATTTTTTAAATGCAGTAGGTTTTCAATTTATAGTAAATATATTATCATTAATCCATTTGATATTATTCTGTTCATTAATAGATGTAATTACTCTTCAATATGTTTTATAAAAATCTTCCATTAATAATCTTGTACTTCATGTAAGTGGATGTAATTTATTTTTTATAACACTATTTGAATTTGTAAACCATTTTCACTCTGATACAATTTTAACATCTGTAGCTCATACATTAGTTGATTTCTTATACATCATAGCTAATGGTGTAATATTAAGTGTCATGAATTCATGTATCTTTAATTTATCTTTTAATGAATATTCTAATTTTCATTCTATTTCTTTTTTTGTTTTATTTAATAAATCTCATACTAAATCTACGTACCAATATTTATCAAATTTTGCTTTGTCACTATTTCAGAAATCTAAAGTTAATTGTAATAAAGAAGAATACTTCTCATAAAATTCTTCTGATGCTGGTTTTAATTTTCATTTTAATGTTACTGTCTTTCAATTTCTTACTACTTGTTCTCATTCAACTATTTGACTAAATGGATATTGATTTAAATTAGGATCTCATTCTTCCATACTAAACTTTATTAAGTTAGTGTCACTTTGTTTAGAACCTGCTTCTTGCATCTGTAATAGATTTTTAATTGTTCTACCTGTAGCAGAAACATTTCATATTCTATTCTTAGCATCTAATGCAGATGTTCTAGATTCTATTAATGATGTAACAACTTCACTCTTTGAATCTTTATCTACTTGATCAGCTACAATAAATTTATTATTAAAGTCACCAATTCTTCATGTGTCTTTTCATTCTGATAATGCTTCAGCAAAATTCTTTACTGAAATCTTTGAATCATTTAATAACTCTGTAGCTAGTACTTCTCACATAGTATCTTCTTTTCATAACTTCTTGAAAGCAGATACAAAGAATAAGTGATCACCATCATTATCTCATTCTAGTTTTAAGTATGTACTGAATGGATTTGATACAACAGCATGTGCTGATAATCATTTATATTCATATAATCAATTTCTTCTATCTGCTTCATCTAATTTCTTATCACTCTTTAGATTATCTAAATGTTCTAATTCATCTTCTATTATTCTAAATTTATATACTCATGTATTATATTTAGATGGTACTGGATATCTGAATCATACACTATATAAATTAGCTTTAACTTTTTTAAGTTGCTTTGGATTAAGTTCTGATGATCCTATGTTAAATAAAGTATGTGATGCATCTTCTAAGACTTGTTTATATATATTTGATTTATTACTAACTAACATTTCATTAGGACCTATTAGAGTAGTAGATTTATTTATAAACATAGATTGTCACGAATCTTTTGGTTTGTTAATAATTTGTGAAACCTCTGTTAAAAAATCTTTCAGTCTAGCATTAAGCACACTATTACTTCATAATCACATTCAACCTTTTTCTATTAACTGATTAATCCTTCTATCTATTTCACTGAATATATCTGATTTACTTTCATCAGTTCATAATATTCATAAGAAACTTTCAAATGCTTCTTTAATTTTAGTTTTTTGAATTGCATTTATCTTCATAGCAGATGCCATAGTTAATGCAGATTTAATTGAATCAGATACAGTTTGTCATTCTTTTTCTTTAAATACATCTGTAGATGCATTTTTAAAATATTGAGTTGTAGTTCATTGTACTTCTCATAATATTCTTCTCTTCCTTCAGTTTAACATTATAAACTTAGGTTTATCAAATGCTTTATATCATCATTTTAATTTCATAGATGATGCTCATATCAATACTGTATTGTTAGTCACAACTGATTCATCTGTTGATGTAAGTTTCTTTACTACATTAATTAATGATTTACCTAGAAATCTTTTTCATTCATGATCTCAATAGAAATGATCTTTGAATTCATTATAAATTCAATCATCCATTAATTTTTGAATCTCTGCTTTATCTCACATTCAATTAATCTTTCATCTCATGATAGCTAATTCTCTACTAGCATATGAAGTTCCATCCTCATTATCATTTACAAATGCAGATTTAATTGCTTCTTTTAATTTCTTTGTATTTCATTCTTGCTTATATACTTTAAGTATATCTACATATTGTTTTTCAATTCATATATAAGATCATTCTAATAAATCTGTTATATGTGCTTCACTCCAATCATCAATTATTTTCTCTACTCTTTTAATATAATCTTTTCATAATTCATCAGCTCATTGTTTTGTTCCAATTCTACTTTGTATAAACTTAGGTACATCATAATCCTCTTCTAAGATATATGTAGTCACTGGCTTATCAACATCATCAAATGTAGAATAATTACTCATTGTAGATGCTTCCCTCTTCTTTATATCTTTAGTTGTATTAATAGAAGTTGATGTATCATTCTTAAAAAATTTATCATCTGCTTCTATTTCTTTTTTAAATGATTCAAAAGTTTTACCAGATTTTAAATGTTCTAATATTGCTTCTGTGAATTCTGTAAACTTATTATATGTAGCATCATTATTTACAAGTCAATTACTATATGCATATTCATACTCATATATCCATTCAGAGAACTCGCTTTTTCATTTGGTAATCTTATTCATTAAATCTTCTGGAGCTTTGTAGAATTGATATACTGCATCTTTATCACCAAAGTTTCATCAATATATATATCAATCATCCTGCATTTTCTTTAATGAAGTTTGTCATAACATTCAATCTATAAACTCTTGTGAACCAAATGATTCTACTAATGGACTTTTGTTTCTAATCTGTTCCTCAGTAGGTGCTTTATATTTTGTTAAAACTTCTTTATCAAAAGTAGTAACTTGTCAATTCATTATTCTTTTAAACATTTGAATAGAATATACTGGAGAATCTAAATCTAATAACTTTTCCCATAGATCTAACTTCTTAACATCATCTACTTCTTTAGCTATATCCTCAAGTATTTTTTTCTTATGATTACTAATCATTCAACCTAATGTATAAAATTGTGTTGTCTCTTTTTCTTTATATTTACTAACTTTTTTAAATCAAAAGTTTTTCATATCTGATACAATAAAAAACTTAGAATCCATTTCAGCTTTTAACATATTATCAACTTGTAGAATTCTTTTAAATCTTCATCATGTCTTCTCTATATTTAATGTCTTAGTATAATTAATAGTTTCTTTTCATTGTTTAAATGTACCAGTCATTACTTCAGTTCAGAAGTTTAAATATTGTGGTTCTCATTTTTCTGAGATGTATTCACTTTTATTTCTATAATCTTTAAATAATCTAATTATCTTTGCTTGTTCTTTTTTTAAATTATCTTTTAATTTTCATTTAATAAATGATTGTGGTAAAGGATTGTTAGATCATTCCTTAACAACTTGTAACTCAACATCATTAATTAATTTACTGAATAGTTTATTTAATTGTACTCATCTATTAATCTTTTCATTGTTACTATCTAATCATTTATCTTTTCAAAATTTAAGTTCTCATTTTGAATCTATATTTGTCACATATAATCAATCTATAAAATCTCTAAACTCTTCTGAGTATTTATATAAATCATCTACATCTTTAATTTTAGATTCAACTTGTTTAGTTGGTAAATCTTTTTTAATTTTTTCTAATATATCAATCTTCTTTTGTATATTAACTTTTCATATTGTACTTTTAACTTTAGTTATTCATATCTTTAAATCTTTTAAATTCTTATCTATATCATAACTAGCTGATCATAATATTTCTTTAGACCATTTTCACATAGCTGTACTAGCAGCTGGTTTTCATCAATGTCTTATTAATAAATTATTTAAAGTTTCTTTTGTTTTATTAATATCATAATCTACTTTTAGTTCTTTAATTTCTTTATCTTTAGTAAAGAAATCTATAATAGATTCTGTAACTCATGGTAATTTATTTGTATCATTATTGTTTATAAATCATTGTATATATCTCATGAATGGATTATTTTCTATTACTTCTTCATAACGTAAATATTGATTTCATTCTGATGCTCATTTTAATATAGCTTCTAAATCTTCTTCTATATAAACATGATTGTTTAATTTAGTATTTTTAAAATTTATTATATCATTAGCTATCTCTTGTACCTCTGGTTTGAATCATGCAACCTCATCTAATAAAGCATCCTTCTGATCTTTAGTAGCTGTATAAAAATCCATCTTCCTAACCTTATCATTAAATAATCATAAAGTTATCTTATCTTCTTTAGTAAATCATTCAACTCATTTTAATTTAGTTTGTAATTGTTCTAAACTTTCTTGCATATTTATAACTTCTTTATCTGCTTTTGATATTCTCTTATCTAAACTATCTACTAATCAAGTGAAATCTTTTACCTTAGCTTTCATATAATCAGCCATGTCTTTTGTATACTGTGTAGCTAAAAAAGATGTATCATTTTGATCCATTTGTTTATTATTGAAATCAATTCTAATATCTATATTCTTTATAGTATCCTCAAACTCTGTTAATTTTACATCAGTTCATTCATATTTATGTATGAAATCATTTAATTTATATCTTTCTAATTCTAATTTTTTATTATCTAACTCTAATCTTTTTAAATATGTATTCCATTTTTGTCTAGCTTTTCATAATAACTTACCAGATTTTTCTAATCATTTAGATTTAATAATCTTAGCTGACATATATGCAGCTGTTTTACTATTTAATAGTATATCTGAAAATACTTGTTTGAATTCTGGTTTATCTAAATGCTTCATCATATTCTCTATAAGAAATTTATTCTCATCGTATTTATATATAATGTTATGCATCATAGGCTCTAATGATTCCGTCACTGGCGAATCTTTGAATAAATCAAATACATATTCTTGAACTTCCTTAATCCTATTTGACTTTGGGATTAGATTCTTAACTAATGTTTCAGTTTTACCTTTATCTAACTTACCTTCATAAAATAAATCTGTAGGGTTAACTCATGTATATATAGTATTAACTCTTTGAATTCATTCATCTATATTAAATTTACCTTTATTATATGCAAAACTTAATATCTCATTCTTCATTTGTGATGTCTTATTAACAAATGCAGATATAGATCATTTCTTTTCTGTTAATAATGTATCAAGTGAATTTGATATATTTGGTCTATCTAATATTCATTTACCAAATGTTAAATAGAAAGCATTAGTTAATTTTCAATCTTTCTTAAATTGTTTATTACCATAAAAACTTCCATAAGCTAATACGAAATCTGTATCCATTTTCTTAAGTCTGTCTAATACTACTTTACCATTAGCCATTCATAAGTTATCTTTGTCATTATCTAATGCTCATTTCATATCATTAATATGTACAGCATCTACTTTCATATGTTTCTCTCCTACTATATCTTTCATTATATTATTAGTTAACTTAGCAAAGTCATCTAATATTTCTTGATTAAAATTAGCATCTCACATTAAGAAATCTAATTTAGTAGTTCATCATTCAGATATTAATTCATGAAGTTTACGTTTAATAATATGCTCCTTAAATTGATCATGTGATGTTTGATGTTTATTCATAAACTCAGTTATCTCAATCTGATTATTCTTTATAGCAGATTTAACTCTCTCTGATATAAATGTATCTCATGATTCTTTGAATATATGATCCTTAAATTCTTTTCAATCTCTAGTAGTAAATGTAATCTTACCTTCTTTAACTAAATCTTTTAGATCTTTATTATCTAATTCTTTTATATCTGAATATCTAATAAATATATCTGGAGTATTCTTTTTTAATTTGATAGTTATACCATCATTAAATTTCTTTGTTCAATATCTTCTCTCAGCTTTTTCTAATAATGCATTTAATCTATCTACATTATAATTAAAATCTTCAACATCTATATGTGATAAATATTTTCATTCTGATGTTTGATTAAGTTGTGATTTTAAACGATCTATTATCCCATTAGCTTCTCATTGTATAGAAACTAATCATGAATCTTTTGCATACTTAATATCAATAGTATTTCATTTAAATCATTGTCATACAGTAAACGCAGATTTATGTACATCTAATAAATTATTTACTTGTCTACTTAATAATTGTTTCTTTAATGAATCCGTTTGTGTAACAAAAGAAGCCATATTAGATTTTAAACTATTAATATCATCTATTCATACTCCCATAATTTTCCCATAATCCTTAGATAATGAATATCAACCCTCAGTTAATAATCATTTCATTTGATTCTTATCCATCGTCACTACATGATCTTTAATCATATTATATATTCAACCTTTAGTATTCAATTTATCAGTGAACTCTTTTGGATTAAATAATGTACCATATAATCATTCAATACCATTCTCCATTGTATCAATAGCTTCTTGCTTAGTTATATTAATTCATTTAGATTTTGATAATGAAACAAAGTCTCTTACAGCTTCTTTCTTATTATCATGCATAAATCTATATGATATCTCATTAGCTATTAATTTTCTACCTCATTTAAACTTTAATGGAACTACATCAAATAAAGCATTAGCTAATATATTAAATGATTCAATAGTTTTAGTAGGTGCTTCTATCATTAGATTATCTATAATCGGATCCATTGTAGCTCAATATATTTGTGATGGTATTATCCCTCTAACTCAATTACCTATAACTGTAGCTAATCATTTTTTACCTGCTATATTTAAATCTAATTTAACTATACCTTTTTGTAAAGTATTTCAGAACTTAGTTGTTGCTGCTGGTATCTTAGTAGCTTTAGTTAACCATGCTCATCAAGCCAAACTAAGTAATGCATCTGAGTTATATGTAAATGAACTAGCTATCTTATCTCTCATTCCCTCATTAGCATATATAAGATTCCTAGTCTCTTGTTTTATATAATGTGGTACATCAGCTCATTCAACATCATAAGCATCGTCTATAGCTCTTTGAACTGTATCTCATATATATGAAAAACCATCCAAGTAAGCCATTGGATTAACTAATTTAAAATTTCTATTTCATAACTGTGTCATTTCTCTAAACTGTGAAACCCCTGTAATGAATCATTCTTTTTCTCTTAATAATCTTTTATCATTTTCAGTTCTACTATCCCATACTTGTTTCAAAGCTTTTTCTTTTATCTCTACTTCTGATAATCATTTAACATCTCATCATTTTTTTACAGCTATATATGTATTAAGAAAATCTATATTCATTTTATAACTAACTTTATTTAGCTCTCTAGCTCTTTTTGCTAATTCTTCATTTCATTCTAGATCATTCATAGATAATAAACTCAATTCATAGTTAGTATCTGTTGCTATATTATCTATAACAGCTTCTTTTAAATCATTGAATCATAATATATCAGAACCTTTTTTAATATTTGATAATGTATTATTCATTATATCATTATTAACTTTATCAGTCGCCATCTGAAAAACCTGACCTTGTACTTGTAATGTTCTATTGTCTATAAATTTATCTCATTCTTCTTTATTAATCTTTTCAAAAGCATCATATCATCCATACATATTAGCTCAGATATAATCCTTCATAGCTTTTTCATTACTTTCTAATGCTGCATTAGTATCTATTAATTTAGTATTCATATTCCCCTCTATCTTTAATAGATTACTCTTATCAGTAGCTGATAGTTTATTAAATCTAGAAGCTGTAAAAGAATTATAATCTTCTCTATCATCTATAACAGTTAATCATTTAGATGATAAATATTCTTGTCTAACTCTATCATTAAAATCTAATAAATCCTTATATGATTTATCCCTATATAAATCTTCTTGTTGTTTAATAAGTCACTCTCTAGTTGTATTGAATTCTAATAAATTTGTATCAAATATCTTACCATCAACTCATGAATTTAAATTCTGATTATATTTACCTCATGATAAATAATCTCATCATACAGATGTTAATCAATCCCAGTAATCTCAAATCATTTCTCATGCTCATATTTGATTCATAGTTCTAGATAAATTCCTTTCATCTTGTGTGAAATTAGTACTACCTGTATCTATATTATTATCAAACGGTGTTCAAAATATATCTAAATCCATATGTATAGATTTATCTATAAATGTTTTAGTTCTATTATAAGCATTAGTTGCCATATCTAATGGCTTATCAATAAGTGAAAAGTCTTTTATATCTTCTGCTGTATCCTTAATACCCCCCCATGTATCTCATACTAATCATCAGATTGTATTTCAAACTGTTCATACCATGTCTCATGCTTTTTCAAAAAACGATTTCTCTACTCCTTCTAATGAAGTTTTATCATTTGCCATTTTATTATTTTATTAATGCTAAAATTTTTGAATCATATGTATTATCTAACTCATATTTCAAATAAGAAATATATGCATTCCTTTTATTTGCAAAATCCTTTTTAATTATTTCTGGATTAGCATCTATAAATTCTAATACTTTTCCTGCTTCTTCTCATAATCATTTTAATAAATCTAAACATTTCTCTGTATTTAGTTTCATTAATTCACCTAGTCACTGACCAGTATATTCAATTCAACTAGCAGATGTTAATGACCATACTTTATTATTTAATGTAACTATCTCTGGTGTTATAATGAAATCTGAATACTGTTTCTTCCCATTTAAGATGTCCTTAATAATTTCATAGTTAAACTCCCCTTGAGTCTCTTTCTTGATCTCAAAACTTAACTCAGTAATAATAACACCAAAATTAAATCAAACTATCTTAGGTTCTCTTCTATATGTTGTAGCTTTAGCTAAACTATTAGCTATAGTTTTAACATTAGTAAGAGCTTTCCCTTCTTTTAATCTTATAGATAATGAATCTACATATCATAATAATTCAAATAATAATTCTAATCTCCCATCTATATTCTCTATATCTATCTTCTTAACTCTTTCCAGAGTAGGTAAGTAAGCATACCCCTTTTGTGGTATCTCTTTCTTCATATCTTGTATAAACATATATATGTTATTAATAAGTAAAACATATATATAATAATACATATCCAAATAAAAACAAATAAAAACATTTACATCAGTAAATTAAAAATCTTTTGACTTATTTGCACCCCTATATATAGTAATTATACTTTATATAATAAATACTACTACATGGATAATGCTAAAATTAAGTATAACGAGAAACAAGCTAACTCTTTCTGAGCTGCATTTGATGCTGCTACTGTTAAAAAACTTCTAGAAGTTATTGATAAACAAATTGGTTTTGATAAATCTCTAAAAGAAGATAATGATAAAGTTCTTGCTGAACATGAAAAAGGTTTAGATAAAGCTGAACTTAAATGAAAAGATAGAGATGCTATCAAAGCTCCTCTAATTGAATTCGCAAATGATTTCGAAAAATTCGAATACTCTTTCAATAAACTTATCCAAAGATGAAAAACTTTATTACATGATACTGATGAAGCTTGAAATCTTAATATCAAAATATTTGATGTAGCTGAAGAATTTAACTATAGATTAGTTTGAACTTACAAAGTTGAAATCAAAGATGTAGATACTAAAGCTAAAAATAAATAATTTTACATTAATCAAAAAAACACACTCTCTATAAGGGGTGTGTTTTTATTTTTGCTTACATTGTATCCTATTTTTAATTTAAAACGGTAATAAGTCCTTAAACTTATTAAAGATTTCTCTAACATAGGAAGTGTCTGTATATCTAGCTTTTAAATCTATATCAATTTCAGCTTTGTTTTTTACTATCCAATTCTTAGTTTTTTGTAAACTTCATATCTCTTTTCATAAATATGAATATATTCCTCATTCTAATTTTAATAAATCCCATGCCTTGATCATTCTTAGATATCAATTAAATTCTAATATTAATCAATCTATATATCTGATACTTAATTTAATTTCTGATTTATGTACTGGATTCAAAACCTTAGTCTTAACAAATCTTATTAATATATCTTGACCAGCCAATTCCTCTTCACCATCTATCTTAATTTGCTTACTCTTAGTATTCTCTCAAACTAACTCTAATCTTTGACTACATACATATGGTATCATCTGTCACCCCTTAGTTGTCTTGTTATCTCCGTATGTAGCTGTAGTATTATAATACTGATTAATCAATACCAATACACTATTACTATCTCTTATACATCATTTAATCTGATTTAATACAACACTATATACCTTAGCCCTAGCCATCATCCTTGATTCACCAACATCCCCTTGTGTATCTACATGTGCCTGTGCTTCCCCAACAGAATCAAATATAATAAATATAGGCTTCTTACTCTTCTCAATATCATCCTTGATCTTTTGAAATCATGTCTCTATTATATCATCAGTAACTAACGTCAACTTCTTTAAATCTAATCATAAACTTACTAACCTCTTCTCATCCATAGCTTTCTCAGCATCTATAAATAATACATGAAACCCCAATTTCTGAGCTTCTAACGCCCCCTTCAATACCAATGTAGTCTTTCATACATTATTCCATCATGCAACCTCTACTATCCTTCACATAGCATATCATCACCCCATCATTGCATCCATTGATAATATACCAGTACTAATAAAATCCTCACCGTTAACCAAAAAATTTTTAGATTTTACTCATACCTTAGTCTTCGGTATTTCCTTCACTACAACTTCTAACTCTTCTTCAGTAGTACCTCATATTGTTATTCACATATTATTCTCATTTAAGTTTTAAAATAATCCCATCCATGATCTCTTTCTTCTCAACATATAAATCTCATATCTTTATATACTGATTCTTTATAGTATCATTATGTCTTCATATCTCACTATATTTAAACATCGTGATATCTATATCCACCAAACTAAGTTTCTCTTTTACCATATTATATTGGTTAAGTTATATTAACCTTAAGATCTATGAACCTTAAGATATATGAAGTGTAGTTATATTAATGTTTAAGTCAAATGTTTTTTAATGAAAATTCCAATATACTATATCTCTAAAATTTTTTTCATGGGTAGGGGAGTACAACAACAACAACACCCTACAAGGACCAGAAACACCCCACCAATCACAAAAACAACAAAACAAGAAAATAGAAAACAAGAAGAAATAAGAAAGAATAAATAAAAAAGAAGAAGAATGATAATGTATGTATGGTATGGTTATATATATATAGTAAAGACACACACAAATATATTGTTTGTTTATACACACACTCTGTGGGGGGTGGGGGTGTTTGTTTTTTTTATGATATTAATTAATGGGGGTGTTTGTTTTTTTTGTTTGTTTGTTATATATATGTTTATATATATAGATACATGAATGTATCTATTGTTATTTAGGGAGGGTGGGTTGGGTAGTATGTTATACTATGATTGTTTGTTTGGTTTGTTTGTTTGGTTAAGACATATGATTGTCATATGTCTTTGTTTGTTTGGGTGCAGTTATCTACACTGTAGATAACTGCATGTGTTTTGTGTTGTTTGTTTGTTACCTTTTGATTTAAAAGGTAAAGCCAAAATTGTATTGATTATCCAGCTACGGCTGGAGTCTGTCGGAACCGTTGCTTTTTAACTTCTGGGTATCTCTATCTTGTACGGAGGAAATGCTTTTTCTGGGAGACTCTTTTCTTTAGGGGGTTTGTGGCATTGTAATGCCGTTAGTTTAAGAAGAGTTTTTTGGACTACTTCTTTTGTTTTATGTTTATTTGTGTTTAGTGTTATAATTAAGGGGTATGTATATCTTAATTATCTTTATGTTTGTTTTAAGTTATCTTTTTTATAACTTAAGTATTATATCTATATATCTTTATGTTATATATGTTTATTAGTATCTTCGTCACTAAGTGATTGTGATTGTGTGTTGATTTGTTTATAGGGTATCTGTTATACCTGTGTCACTAAGTGATTGTCTTAAATCGAATCCTCGTGGATTCTGTTAGGTATTTAGGGAGGTGGGTTGGGTATCTAAAGTAACTCTCTCTAGTAATTAGAGAGAATACTTAAGTATCATATAGTTGAAAATGATACGATTAGTATCATTGCTACTATGTAATCGAATATTGTTTCGATTCTTTTTATTGTTGCTTTTGTCATAATCTGTTGATTAAGAATATAAAATGTGGATAGCATAGTAGCTTAATTACTTAATGAATTTTGCACAGTGTGTTTCATTATAATACTATCCATTAGATTTTTTTTGTGTCTTGATATTATATTAGATTTAATCGAATATAGATACTGCTTCTTTAGTTCTACTATATTCTTTAGTAGAGTATACTCATGTCTCAGATAACTCTTCGTCTGATAGAGTATCTAATATATTAGAAGGCTCTAATAATTTCTGTAGATTAGAATTAATTCTTAAACATAATTCTCTATCTTTAATATCTGCTTTAATTAAATCAGCATATATATTTAATACTATTTCTTTAGTGTTCATAACATTGTAATTAATAAATAAATTTACATATGATTTTCTTTGTGTTGCATAGCTGTCACTATCTATTTAATGGTGTGGTGTTGGCAGGCAGTGTAGACTAGTCTTCAACTGCTGCTTGTGCATTGCACTATTGATTGTTATAGATGGTCAATCTATCTACTAACTATTACAGTTTGCTATAGCTCTATGTATATAGAGGTATAGGATATCTGTAATTAGTTAGTGGTAGATTATCATTCTGATTATTAAAAGAAATAAAAAGATAGTCGTAAGACTATCTAATTTTCTTACAAGCTCTTAGCTTGTTATCATTGGCTGTAAGCCATTGGTCTAATTGAATATCTGCTTGCAGATTTCTTTTTGATTTAATATGTTTCATATTATTATATAAGGATATAAAAGAAGAATGGATAGAGTTTAGTTATATTATAACTTATCTTTTTCCATTCAAATAATTTTTTAATTGTGTTGGCATAGCCTTAACTATATTTAATAGGTACAATATTACAATGTACTGGTTCTAATTTTCATAATCTCTCTTGTTCTTTTAGATATTCATATGCTTCATCATTAGTATTGAATTCTAAATTTCATTCTAATCTTTCAGTATATAATATCTCATCTGTTGTTCAATATATATTAAATGTAATTGTATATGGTCACATAGTTTTATTATAAGGATATAAAATAAGTCACTGACTATTAATCAGTGACTTGATATTGCTATACTTGTATAGCTTTTCTTTTAGGAAGCGAAGCTTCTTTTGCTTTGAAGTTAGCTATGCTATCTTCATATTCTTTGATTGGTACTCACTCTTTAGTAATATTACTAATATAGTATCAATCATTTCAATCCTTAGTAGAAGGATTAACTGATATCATAAAGTTTTTCTTTTTAAAGAAATACTTTAAGAATATTGCTTGACCTGTTATAGTATTGTGTAATACTCTAGCGTATTGTCCAACTAATTCTCAACTTGTTTTGTTTTCTAAATCGAAAACTTTACCTGTAATTTGTGATAGTCAGTTATCAGCTATGTATTTATCTAACATAATGTATAGATTAAGATATAAAAAGATAATAAAGAATTATTATCAATAGATTTTTTCCTGTGTTGGCTATGCCTATTAGTACCTGCAGTAAGTAACTACTGATGGATATATGTATCAGGTAATTGCAGTGTGTAAAAAAAAGAATAGATTTAACTATTCTTTAGTTCCTATTCTATCTTATCTTTTTGTAGACTATCCTTGTCACTATCTATTTAAGATAGCTTCACATCTAGTTATGATCTCTGAATATATTATGTCTATGCTTTGACATACTTCTATTAGTTCATCTATTGTTGCTTCTTGTTCTAGTATTGTTTCCATCTGTTTGTTTGTTATGTATTAATATAACCAGTTGTCTTCTATATATTTAATTGCATTAGCATATCATCTGTTGTATTGTTCATGCTCCTTGCAGTTTACTTTACTATCTAAGATAGATAAGTTTAACTTCAAGTCACTGACTATTCAATCTAATCTGTTATTGAATCTTTCGTTTTCTATTCTTTGATCTTCTTCAAAGTCTATTATTCACATAGTTATTTAATTAGGTATGTATTATATCATGCTCCTTGTTGTAAGATAATCTATCTTGTAAACATGCTGTATGTACTTGTGTTGCTTCTGCTAAGTTACCATCTTCTGTTCATAAGATAGGTACTAAGATTATCTCTCAGTCACTAGCTGTTTTACATAGAGGACATACTTGTCCTTCAGTAAAATTTGGTTTTGCAAATGTTCTCATGGTTATTTTAGTTTATTAATTAAGTTACAATACTTCTTTAGTGTCTTATCATTTAATATTACTCTGTTATTCTCATGATAATATTTATATGTATGTTGATCACTTGTTTGTATTGTCTTATGTACTGTATGTACTGTCACGAACTGTTTGTTATCAAGGAAGAATCAAATGATTAATCCTTTTCTAACTGTATTATATATTTCGTGTCACCATATTAATCTAGGATTATGATTATAATAATCCTCTTTTGATATTTCAATCAGATGATCTTTCATATTGAATGATTCATCCTCTATGAAATACCTATCTTCTTTTATTACTTTGAAATATCTTTTCATAATTTTTTAATTAAGTTACGAACTCCTCTTCATCTCTTATTTGTTTTCTTATGGATAAACAATCAAGTTGTTATCCGAAAGTTATAGTCTCAAATAATATAATGTCAGTTAGGTTTCTCTATGTATTCTATGTTGTTATCTTGTAGAAGTTTTAAAGAACTGACAGAAGTGTTTGCTTTCTTCTGTCTTGTTAGTTCTTTTTTCTTTCTCCATATCTCTCATTCTTCTCACATCTTATTTTAATTAACTGGTAATTTAAATTGTGCTTCTCCCTGTAAGCATGTATTACATTCTACATATACTGTAGTGTAATACTCTGGATGTCTATCCTCTTGTGTTTTAATTCTTACTTCTTCTCAACACTTGTCACAGTTAGAACTGTATAATGTATTGTTATATGAATCTGCCATATTACTTTGTTGTTATATAATATTAGTCACTAACTATTTGTCAGAGCTTTTATCCTAGCTCTGATAATAGGTCTGACACTTTCATGTCTTGTATATTATTCTTAATCATGTATGATTGAATAGTACATAGTGATCTTAATATAGATTCATCTTTAACTATAATCTTTTTCTTATTAAGAATAGGAGTAGGATTACTCTTCTTTTTGTATCTTGCACATTTACATTTAGTTCATCTAGATATTATAGTGCTATTTGTTTTAGCTATACTTCAACAATCTTTACATTTAACTTTCATTTCTCATTTAGTATTCTTATCTACTATCATTCTATTGTATACAATATCTCATACTTTATAGTTATGTTTATTCATTATATTAATTGTTAGTAGTAATCTTGTCACTGTCTAATGCTATGTCATATCCTTTCTTTATCTTATTCATTCAGATACAGAATCATTCCTTCATCCTGTCTATCGTTTCTTTATGTGATAGGATAGAGTCTTGTTCATAGCTTATGTAACTTCATCTGTTGTTCCATAAGATTGGTAATCATTTAATCCTTAACTCTTTAATAGTTTTCCTTACAGTTATTATAGATAATAGTTTAAGTCTTCATGTCATCAATCATTGTAATTCAATAATAGTTAATGCTTCCTTTTTATCTGTAGGTAATATCTCTATTAATCTTTCCTTTAATTCTTCGTGTATAGTTTTCATAATTTTATTTGTTATGATCTAAATCTACTGGTAAGTATATGTTACCTACCTTTGTATATGCTGATATGATATGCTCATGATCAGCATCTAGTTTACTTGTTGCTATTGCTATATCTTCTATCTCATGAATGAATCATGTATCATAGATTATTATATAGTGTCATGTTAATTGTGTCATAGTTTATTTATTATTAAATCTAATCTAATAGGTTTGTACTTCTGTAATTCACATGCATATAATATATGTCTTCATGTTCTTACCTTCTTGTACTCCTCATCTCTGTGTCCTTTAGTATGTAAGTGTCAATGGATATTGTATTCATTGTGTCTTACTCTTATAGGTTCATGTGTTAGTGTGACTATCTTGTCACCAACATTTAGCTCTAGTTTATCTACAACTAAATTGAATCCTTTATCTAGATACCATCAGTGTTTATTCTTATCATGATTACCTCTTACTAATATTTTAGTTCAAGGTAATTCAGATAAGATTTCTTTTAACTCTCATGCTCTACTAAAGATTACATCTCATAGATGGATGATAGTATCCTCTGGTTGTACTAACTTCCTCCAGTTAGTTCTTATTAATTCATTGTAGTTATCTGGTCTTCATTCAAAGTCTGATCTCTTAATGACATCATGATTAAAATGTGTGTCACTTATTATCCATGTCTTCATCTGTATTATTATTAGGAACTAATTCTACCCATAGTTGTTCTATCTTATTTCATAAGACTCAGTACTTATCTGATCTTATATCATAGTCACTATCGTTCTTAGAGTATTGTAATAAGTGTGAGAACATTGTCTCATACTCATCATATATATCTGAGAACCTTTCGTCTAGTTGTTCTTTAGTTAACATAGTTTATGTATTATATAAATTAAGTTCTGCTGTCCTTCTTATCTTTAATCATGGGTATGCTTTATTATATCACCATACTCACATAATATATCTTATGTCACGATGTGAACATCTACTAATGTGTTTGCGTAGATTCATCTGGAATCAACCAGTGTTGTACATATAAGATATCATTGCTATCTTCTGGTTATCATTGTAGCATGAGTTGTTTACAACTTCATACAATGGATTTAAATGAGTCACCATCCTTTGGTCTGCTTGCTCCTTTGTTATTACTTCTCCTTTGTAACTCTTAGTTCAATGTCCGATACTGTATTGTTTTACATCCCAGTATGCATTGAGTCTTAATCATTCGTACTGTTGTATGAATATGATTGAGTCTTGTTTCCAGTCACCAGTTGATGATGGCTCTTTAATCTCTAGAGGTTGAGTCTTTACCTCTACTATTTTTTTACTCTGAACTGATCTAACACTTCATTGTCTCTACAGAATTCTGTGTTGTATTCTAATCCAGATATCTTTCTAGCTATCTGTTCTTTATTACATACAACTCTTAATAGTTCTGCTTCATACTTAGGTGTTGTCTCTGCTATAATTTCTTTAGCTCTATTGATCGTAGCTATATGCTCATCAGATAATTGCTTAGCTTCTGTTGCATCAGCTTCTAATATTTCTATATCAGATTTCTTATTCAGTTTATAATTCATATCTGATAGCTCCATGTTATATGCTTCTTCTTGCATATGTAGTTTAGCTTCTGCTATTTTATTACTAGATATATTCATCATGATTAATCATGCTATTGTTATAACTATTGCTAGTCACAATCCAATGAACTTTAACTTAGTCTTATTTATTGTTATCATATTTATATGATTAAAAATTAAAAAGTAGTACAAGTTAATTGTACTACTAAGTTTTTTATGTGTTGGCTTTAGCCTACTCTTTTGATTAATATAATCTTATTGTTTTATACATAATCTTTGTAGACTATTTAAGATAGATATATTATAATGCTTCTATTATTCAAGATAGATATATTATAATGCTTCTATTATTCATCATAAGATTAATAGTGGTATTAATATAGTTGCCATAACTATTATATATCATAACATGTTGTGTCAGAATACTGCTACTGATCTTTTAAATATGTTTGTAGATGTTAACCATCAGTTGTAATTGTTCATAGTTGTTATTGTTATTTATATTTTTTAAAACATGTATCATTATTACTTTGCTTTCTTTCTTCTGCTTCATCCCATACAGAATTGTATGCTGTGTATGTTCAGTCACCTTCATCTGTTCAGTTAAGTTTAACATAACTCCAGTATACTTCGTCACCTTCTGATAAACAGTTATCTAATTTTATTTGTTTATATCTTTCTGCTTCTATCTTTAATTCTTGCTCAGCTTTATCTGCTGATATATCTAATCTCTTTTGATATTCAATACTATCTTGTTTCATTTCTTGTGAAACTATTATTGATCATCCCAGTATGATAGCAACTAATATTATAGTTGCTATTATCTTATTAATATTACTCATCATTGTAGTTATTATTTATTAAAGTATTCTGATACATTAAATTTTTCTTTTGTTTCTTTTATTTCCCATAAAGATACTACTGTATTATTCATGAACTCTCTTAGGAATTCTTTTATGTCTACATATTTTTCCATGCATTCAAATATAACTTCTGAATCTTCATTGCTATATCAAGAGTTCATTGCTGTATATACTACATTCAATGCTGCTCTCTTAGAATCTATATCTTTCATAGCTGCTTCTAATGTATCTAATTGTTTCTTCATGTTAGCATTAACTGTTGCTAATGTCTTCATGTTCTTTTTGTTTTCAAAGTATTCTTTGTTAGCTATATTATTATTTGCTACTTCAATATTATTCATAGTTTTATTATTAGTATTTAAAATTTGTTTATCTAATTCTTTAGCAAAACTTTCTGCCATCATAGCAGTTACCATTTCTTTTATATTCTCTTCTGTTAATGTTCAGTCACCAGTTGATTGCATCATTGATGCTGTTGCATATTGTATATTCTCTGCATGTAATGCATCTGTTACTGGTGTGTTAGTACCTAGTGTTGCATCTATATTCTCTTTAAGATATTCAGCTTGTGGTCTTAGATAGCATTCAGTGAAACATGATGATTGTCATTCTATGTTATAACATATATCATCGTCTTCATCAATGAATCTTTTAGTTACCTTTCATACATCTCAGTCTTTAGTTCTAAGTAATTGTCATATATTATACTTATGTCAATATGCTTCGTCACTATCTAATCATGTGTCATGTATTAGTTTACATAACTCTTTACTGATTCATGTGCATTCTCATTTCTCTGGTCTTAACCATCATCAATTATGTATCTCTTCTATTATAAATGTTTCTCATACTTTAAGTCTGTATCAATTAACCCTAGTAAAGTTTGAATATTTATTTGTTTCTTCTAATACTATCTCTACCTTATCACCAACTTTAAATTCTTCTGTTGGTTCTGTTGCTCTCTTGATTACTTGTAAGTTATCTTCATGTCTCCATAGTATAGATCAATCTATATCTAATCTATAATTATTGTCTGATTTATTATGTACTAATACTTCAGAACAATATCAATTATATTCTGAATCATCTTGTATCTCTACTATGTCACCAACCTTTATTGGATTAAGATAATCATCTGCTGATATAGTTACATCTCAATTCCAATGTGCTTCTCAGTATTGTTTATAGTTAGATCATATAGTTAACTTGTCTTGATCTATACATAAGTATTCATCATTAGCAATACCATATGGATTTCTATCTGATGGTTTTATATCTCATGACCACATACATGATTCATATTCAGCTATCTTATTTAATACTCTTTCCATTCTAGTTGAATTAGGAAAGCTATGTATAATTTTTCTATTCATAATTTGTACTGTTATAGATTACCAGTATACATAATAGTTATATTTATATATACTAATAAATCAAATTAATATTCTCTTAATTTACTTCATACTATTTCTATTATTTCTTTCCTTTTATCTTCATCTACATTATCATCTTCTGTTCTACATCTTTCAAATGTTTGTTCGTTTATATAATCCCATAGATTATCTAATGCTTGTTCATATAATTCCTCTCATAGTTTCATTGTCTTTCATTCTGGATCTTGTGAATCTATATAAGCCTTAGCTTCTGTTAATGCTTCTTCTTCTGATTCATATCATCATGACATCTCTCATAGTAATTGTATTCTGTATTCGTATATCTCTCATGTATAATATTTATCTAATGTTTTAATTTCAGTATCTAAATATCTTAATGATTCTTTTTCTAATGCTTCTTTATTTTTACCTATCATGTTTTGTTCTGCATCTTCTATACTTATATAAATGTATCACCATTGTCAGCTATCCCATCTGTCACCGAATGGTGATGTTGATATTGTTACTCATGAATGTTCGTATAGCCATACTCTATGGTAGTATACTTTATCCATTGTTAATCAATTATCTTTTAGATGTTCTTCGAATGCATCTTCCATACTTTCACAGTCATGTGATAACTCTTCCTCACCACTGTAATTTCTATGTGCTGTGACTAATGTTCATAAGTTATCCCACTCTCTTGGATTGTCTGGATATTCATCATGTACTATTTCTATTTCATAACCTAGATATTCCATGTTATATAAATTAATAAATAAAAGTGCAACAGTATATGTTACACTAAATTTTTTTTGTGTTGCTGTAAGCTATTGTTAGATAACCTAAGAGCTGTCTGTGTTCTTATCTTATCTCTTGTCCTTCATTTATCTCAGTTCTTATATCTAGTCTTAACTCATTTGTTAATTAGATTCTCTGTCACTACCAATTCATAATTCTCTTTGTTCCTTTTCTTTGCTAGTTCTATACTATACTTAGACATAAGTCTAGCACATTTATCTAATCAAAATTGTTTTCTATATTCTGATGTTAATATTTTATGTGTCATCCTAAGATGACTTCATAATTTATTAAATGACTTACCACATAGTTTGCATATTGGTAATCAGTTAACATCATGTTCTATTACTCAATTCATAAATCTATATATTAAGTTGTATTATAGCTATGATAGCTCATACTGATACTCATATCATAAATCATATAACAGATGCTCTGAATGTTTCTCATTGCAATGTGCTATAGTCTTGTATGTTAATGTATATCTTTTTGTCACTACCTTTTAATTGTTTCATTATCAGTGTAGGTTAAGTTTCTAATCTCTCATAGATCTTCTTTGTAGGCTAACTCAGTTAGTTTCTTTATAAGTAATTCCTCATTACTATAATCAAAACATCTTACTGTTAGTTTAGATTTCCACCAGATCTTAAATCTGTATACTTCATATTCAATTATAAAATCTACCATTACTTAATTGGTTTACGAACTAAATCAAAATCATGCTGTATTCAATTTACATCTTGACTAAATCATAACATCTTATCTGCTAGTATTAATACTATCCATCTAGATATATCTTTAGGATCTCAGTAATGATATGCTAAGTCACCATCCTTTGTTCTTGTTGTGTTATCATAACAAGCTCTTGCACATAATAGTTTCCGAGTGTATCCATCTTGTGATGGAGCATATGTATTCCTATCTTTATAATCAACTGTTAACCAATCATCTTTAGCTATGTTAAATCTTAACATATCATTTTGTAATGGTAACTTTAATACATCTAGTAATTCATTTTTAATTCATTGTATCATAGTTGTTTAGTTAATCTCTATAATGTGTTTCAACTGTAGCATGTACTCATGCCATATCTGTTTCTCTGTTTCAGAATATAGCTAATGCTACTTCCTTTGGTACAGAGTTTCACCATCTATGTATCTGTGTTGTATCTGCTTCTTCGTCACCAGTTGTTCATACTCATATGAAACATCTGAAGTGATGATAGTTATATATTAATACAGCTCATGATATTATATCTGTTGTTGCTTTACCATCTGCTAAGTCTTGATATGATAGTTGTTCACTACCATACCACTTAACATCTATTACATTCTTCATTGTTAAATCCATAATTGTTTTATTAATAAAGTATATCTTCTAAGTCTTCTCTCATTTCTTCATGCTCTGGAAATTTATCTAAGAATTTATCTACTGATAAATCTATTCTTGTATCTGAATAATTATAATAGATGTGATCTATTATATAATCCTTACTCTCTCATAGTATTTCTATATGTGTTAAGGCTTGTTCTATTATATCTGTATAGATATCATTGAATGAATCTATTCAATCATCTGGATAATATACTCCATCAAATTCTTCTACTGTATTTTTTAAAAATTCCCGATCGTCTGATTTAATCATAATTATTTAATTATTTATTACTAAAATCTTTTCAATAGTCTGCTTTAATTTTTATTATAGCATCATGTATTCTCCTGTCGTTACTGTATGTGTCACCGACCATTTGATATAACTCTTCAATCTCTTGAAGTATATCTTGATACCAGATAGGTCTATCTTCTATTAGTTCAGTATTAATATATTCATTAATATAGTTTAATTTCTCTTGAACATTATCATTCATCTCTCTCATGTTTACTGTACCATATTGTTCTTTAAGATAATCTGGTAATGATTGCATGCTCTCATCTATTTCATTTACTTTGTCGTAATCACGACTAACTGATTTAGATGTTTCACATAAATCTAATAGTTGATCTCTTTGATCTTCTCTTATATTAATCATTGTTGTTTTATTATTATTTAATTTTCAATATTTCATAAACATTTCTCACATATATAATCTGGTTCATGTCATATTTTCTTTATGATCTTATTGTATAAATCATCTTCTGTATTCTCACATACTCTATGATAATGTCAATTATGTTCTATGTCATTGTTATAACAATTATCACACATTCATATTCAACATACTTCACATAAGAAATGAGTTCATTTGTATTTATATCATTCACAATATATACAGTCTCATTCTTTATCTGTAATAATTTCTATGTCACAATTTGATTGTGATGTATAGTAAGGATGTCAATCTTTAATAGATTGTATATCATCCTCACTTAATTCTATTCTTATATCTCTGCTCATAGTTTATCTCTTATGTAAATATAATAATTGATCATATGTTATCTCTCATTTCTCAAATGCTTTTAATATCCTAGTATCACAATAAATATACTTCTTAGATTTAAATATAGTTTTTTGTAAATGATCTCTCCATGTACTCATTTGATGAGTAAGTATATATGATTTATCTGGTTCATATAATGTATAGTAACTATAATATTTACTATATGTTGCTGTATTAAATCATATAGTTCATTTTTTATATTTAATCTTATTCATGTTTTCATAAAATGAATCAAACTCTTCTTTAGCTTTCTTTAAAAGTTTTCTTAGAGTAACTATGTCACAATCTAAATCTAATTCAAATATTGAATCTTCTTTAGATTCTGAATAATAATGTTTATAATTAAATCTGTCTGCTGTATTAGCCATCTTATCTTTATATCTTTCTTTATCCTCTGCTATCTTAGATTCTATATCTAATTTAACTTCTTTAAATATCTTAGCTTTTAGTTTCTTATATTCTATTAGTTCCATATTAATCTGTTTTATATAAAATATTATATATCTCTTCTATGTCTTCATAGAAATCATATCAGTATTCTTTTATTATTTCTTTATTCTTATCTAGTAAATCATATATAATTCATTCACTAGTAAAATTTATTTGTAATATATTTCCATCTGGTAAATGTATTAATCTCATATTATTTTCTTATCAAGTAAATACTAATTGATATGTGAATAGACTTTTGTCTGTAATGTATTTAGATATACTCTCTGCATCTTCTTCATCTAATTCATTATGCATATCATCTACTGTTGTTTCATCTTCCATATCTATTACTCATCATCAGTCTTGGTTATGCTCACATTCTTTGTCTTTGTAATGTGATACATCTATGTCACCATCTGATCTTCTGAATATAGATACATATAAATATTCATTTACTTCTAGAACTAAATCAGTATTAGTCATGTTGTCTAATACTTCTCTAGTCATCCATGTATATATCTTGTAGTATATTCCTTTATTCATCTTTATATTGTTCAATAATAAAATCTCTTAGTATCTTTACATCTGCTTCAAAATCTGCTATATCATCTGATGTATATATAGCTGATCATCTATCATCCATATGATGTTGTGATAGTGTTACTAGATTATCATATATCTCTAATGATAATTTTAATGGTACTTCTTGTTTCATGCTATTGTTTCTTAGTAGTATAATCAACTGATCTCATGAATCAGTTAGTAAATATTTTATTACATTCTGAATAGAACTCTGTTCTTTGTATGTCTGTTCATACGAAATCTATTGCTTCTAGTATATCTTCAAAGTCTCTGAACTTAGTCCAATCACTTGGATCATCTATTGCTTCTACACAATAGTTAGCTTCGTCTGGTATTAACTCTATATTAATAGTATAGTCTGCTATAGTCATACTCCATGTTCATGATCCTATTGCTGCGAACTTTGTTATTAATTCCTCTAATGAATTAGCTGTCACTAACTCTTCTCTTGCTATTGGTATCTTAAATTTAGTTTTCATTATTTAATAGTTAATGATAATTTACTTGCTAGTATTTCATAGTCATTTATTACTTCAGCTAAATCTTTTATAGATGTTATATTAATCTTTTCTGCTGAACAGTTTAATATAATATTATATGACATGTTACTGTCTTCTACTTTCTTGTATGTAGTTATTTGTCACCGTACATCATCTGTAGTTTCTACACACTCTATACATATCGTAGATAGATTAGATGTTATATTATATAAGTTAGCTAACCATATAGTTATATCATCTCATCTACTAGGTGGTGTAGTTATATATAATTCTTCTATATCATTCTCATCTAGATATTCCTTTATCTCTTTCTCTAGTTGTTCTATTCTGTTCATGTTAATAATCTTTATTAAGTAATCTTTTATTATCTATAATCTTTTTAGTCTTCCTAGATAATTCTAGTTTCCATTTCCTTTTATTGTAAGCTATCCTATCTATCTTAGCTTGTCATGTTAAATCTCATATTCTTACATATCTCTTCTTTAAATGTTTCTTCTTATGATGATCAACTCTTTGTTGTTCTAGTAATCTAGCTCTTCTTACTGGATCATTTAATCTTATCTCTCTCCTTCTTTCGTTCTGACAATCTCTACATTTTCTTGTAAGTCCATTTCATTTCTTACAGAACTCTTTAAATAGTTTATATGTTTCACATGTATTACATCTTCTCTTAGTCTCTGAATCATTGTATCCATCTATATAATCTATATATGATTTAACTTCTCAGTATACTAAATCTAAGTCTAATGATATTCTGAATGCATCCCATTCAAATTTCCTGTGTCTTAGTTTAATCTTCTTTCTCATATTAGGATGAAAGACAGTAGCTATCTTTGGTCTACCTACTGTCTTTAGATTCATTGATCTAATATATTTTATATCTTCATCAGTTAAATCTGATTCTAATAATCTACTATTATTGTTTTTCATATTGTCAAAATAAGTTAGTAAGAACTTTATTTCATATCATATCTTCTTGCCATTGTGACATGATCTCTCAGATAATATGTTTACAGTATGTTTCATTAGGTTTAAGAATACCTCAAAACATTTCCCAGAGAACATATCCTTTTTGTATAAGGATGTCTTCTGCCTTATCGTAGTCTCCTTTCTGTAATTTGTAGTCACCAACTGTATAGACTATAGATAATATCTCTATAGCCTTATCAGATAAATCCATTACTACTCATTGGTTATTAGTTATTTTCATAATGTTTTATTAAGTTCTAAAATATTATTACAATGTAAATTATAATTCTCATCTGTACTATCTATATAATCATTAGTACTAGTAGATGATAATATATATTCATCTTCAATATTTATTAATAATTTTAAATCATCTTTCATTAATTGTTTATCAGAATTATTACATAATCATATCCGTTGTATTAAATTATCTATCATGTCATCTTTATTTCTTATTTCAAATTCATATTGATCTTCTTGAAATATATTTTCATCTATAAGAATTCAATCTATTTCAATTCAATAACTTGATCTTCATATTCTTTCCATAGTTTTATTCGTTATCATATAAATTATATATATCTCTTATAGTATTATAGTGTTCTGATATATCTTCTTTTAATATATCTGATCCCCAGTATCAATTCCATGTTACATTTTCATTTTTAGTCTCAACTTCTAATCTTATAGTTGGACCTCATCATGCTGTTAATACATCCCATATATGATTATCTTCACTCTTAAATTTTTCTGTATCGTATGCAGTAAAATATGAATCCATAGCTGATTGTATCTCATCTTCTATCTCATGTTTATAATTATCTTTCCATTCATCGAAGTCTTCTAAATCTTCTGGATCTTCATCATCATTATCTTTAAGATATAAATTATAATCTTTTAATATATTTTCTTTCCATCATATTTCATTCTTGATTAAGAAATCTATATTCTCTAGCTTATTATAATCTATAAAATCTTCTACATCATTTTTTAATAACTCTTCTAAATCTGTCATAGTTATAAAATTAATAAATAAAAGTGCAACAAATAAATGTTACACTAAATTTTTTTTGTGTTGGCTTTAGCCTTTGGTTGCATAGCTAATATCTCTGTAATATAGTATCACATATGATAAGCGAATACTTCATCATTATTTATATTGAATGGTATTCAACTATCTTCAAATAATCTAAAGATAAGATGTACTACTTCATGTGATATCTCTGGTATATTAAATCAGTTCATAGTTATATATCATCTTCATGTATCTTCACTCCGACTAAATAATCATGCTACATCTTTATGTGTCCAGTCACAATTTATATCTTTAATCTTATTAAGATCTTTAATTGCTTTGTCAAATTCTTTGTCACCATCTGCTATTGTTACTTCTACTTTATGTCTAAGTATTTCATTATGTATAATCTTTTTTTTCATCTAAAATTTATGTGTTAGTTTTAATTTTGATTTAGTTATCCTTGTACATATTACTTTAATATCCTTACAATATTCTTCTATGAATCATTTTAATTCTTCAGTTCCTATCTCAGCATTATCAATAAGTAATACTCTATCTTCTAAGAATAGATATGCTATCATTACATCTATAATACCTTGCTCTCCTCCACTACATTCGTTGTAGTCTTTTCATTTGTAGACTATCTCAAATGTAGGTTTATACATTTCTCAATTAGTATTAGGTGATTTAAGTTCTTTATAAAATATGAACTGCATGTCACCAACTATTAGTTTATCTTTTAAACTCTCTACGAATTTAAGTTCAGTAGCTTTATATTTCTTAATCTTTAATTCTAATTCTATTGTAGGTATAGCTTTAATCTTTTCATGAAGCTTAGCTATATCATCTAGCCTAGATTTTTTAACTTGCTCGTTAGCATTGTAATTAGATAACTCAACTTGATATGCTTCATACTCTGACTCATTTCATTTTGTAGACTCTACTAATTTAAATTCATTAATATCTTTTAATATAATTTTAAGTTCATTTACTTTCTCTAAATTCCTAGCAGTTATATCCATTCTATTTACAGTTCTATTATCATATAATCTTAATGATTCTATATATGATTTGTATTCTGCTTGATTAGATTCCTTTAAATCAAATGTGTTAATCTTATTTAGAAGAGTACTATATTTAGTTCTAAGAGATGCTTTCATCTTTTCTGCATCAACTATACTCTGTCAACATTTGTCACAGCTATCTGGTATATTAGAACCTTCTGTTTTAATATCTTCTAATTGTGATCTTAGATGTTCTAAGTCAGATACATTTCATGAATCAAAGATTACTTCTTTAGGTTTAAGTAATGCTTCTGGAACTTCTTCTTCTTTAATAGATTCTGATCTTTCTGTTAATCTATCTAGTTCAGATTGATTTCATATAGTAGTTGGTATTAATTTAACTTCTTTAGGTTTATCCATCTTCATCTCTCATAGAGATTCTCTTTCCATTAACTCTCATGTTAATACAGATTCCTCAGTCTTTAATGTTTTAAGTTCTGATGTTAATCATTTTATGTCTGATGATGTTCATGCTTTCTTAAAGAATCAGTCACGATCTATCTTTAAGAATCTAGATATAGTTTGTCTCCTATCATCCATACTCTTATTGATACCAGATATAAGTTTACCTTTTCACATGAGGAATCAAGGACTTGCTAAATCCATATCTATAGATGGTGATTCAAAGATTCTACCATTAGTTATATCAATAACAGATTCATAGTCACTACCTACTCATCCATATTGTAGATGAGCTGATCATTGTTTTATATCTGATTTACCTCTGAATAAATCTTTAATGATTTGTATCATACTTGATTTACCAGTTCAGTTCTTCCCAGATAATACATTTAAATTATCATTTAATTCAAATGTATCATTTAATGTTCTTATATTATTGCATATTAGTTTCATAAATTTTAATTGTTATATAAATTATTAACCTTTCCTTGTGAGTATAACTCATTTGTATATTCCATTAAGTCACGAACTATTAATTTGTAATAGTCCAGATCTTCTACTTCTTTAAATTCATATCACTTAGCATTTAAGTATACTACTCATCATTTATTTATTCATGATAATATACTATACATCGCTATCTGTAATTTATGTTTAACTGACATGAATGATCTTTTATTCTTTGTTGTTTTCCAATCTATTATATATTTGTCACCAACTATATTACATATACAATCTATCGTTCATGTAAGCTTTGGTAATTCTTTATAGGATAAACTATACTCTCATTCTGATACCATCTCTGTAACAGAGTGTTTTATAGTGAATAATCTAAAGTTCTTGAATACATCTGTATCTGATATCTTTCAAGTCTTTATATAATCTTCTATCTTACCATGTTGTTCTGTACCATATGAACATGCTTGTTTCATTTTATCTTCATAAAATCTCTTTACCATTTCCATATTAGAATCTTGTATTAATCATAACATCTCTGTTGTTGATATACTATCATATGTTCTATATGAATCCCTAGATCATTTAACTCTATAGCTATTATAAGTTAAACAATCTAATAAATTATAATCCTTATATTTATTTATGAACTCCTCTAAGTTTTTCTTTTTAGTATCTTTCATGTTCTTTTATAATTAGGTTTCTTTTTAAGTTGTATCTTACTTGGTAATAATTCTATTCACATTTTATATCAATCATTTAATTTCATCTTTCTTTTGTTTTGTTAAATCAAATATTAATTGTTTCTTTAAATCATATCAGACATTTACTTTACCTCTCTCTCAGTCACGATTCTTTGATACTATTAATTCTAATGTATCATCAAATGATTCTGGATCATAATATAAATCTCTGTATAAGAATAAAATCATATTAGCATCTTGTTCCAAGTCTCATGAATTCCTTAAGTCTTTCATGATAGGTCTCTTCTCTGCTCTTGATTCTACTTCCCTAGATAATTGTGATAAACATATTACTGGACAATTATATTCTCCAGCTATTATCTTTAACTCTCTAGATATATCTCATGTTTCATTAGTTTTATTTAATCATTTAACATCTGATTTCATTAATCAAATATAATCTATTACTATTAAATCTAATTCATGCTCCATAGTTATCCTAGATAATCTAGCCTTCATCTTCTTTGGTGTTAGATTAGTAGAGTCATTAATAAATAATTGCTTATCTATTAACTCAGATAATTTGTCTTGTATATTTTCATATTGTTTCATCCTTCATTCCATGAATTTTTCCTTGTCTATATACTCTGGTCTATTAGTCCAGTTCTTTAATTGAAATGAATTTACATCCGAATGCATAGATATAAATCTATTTACTATCTCTCTGTTATTCATCTCTAAACTAAAGAATGCTACTCTCTTTCCTTTCATGATATTATTATTTATAATATTCATTACTACTCAACTCTTACCAGCTCATGGTCTTCATCACATTAGGATTAAGTTTCATGGCATCATAGGTCACATCATATTATCTAGATCTTTAAATCATGTTATTAATGTTTTAGTAGATTCATTATTTTCTAATCAATCTCATAATTCATTTACTCTATTCATTAATATTTCCTCTAGACTTACTATGTCACCTCCTGTTAATCATGTTGTTATCTTACGTATTCATAATTCTAATAACTTAATTACATCCTCTGGTGGTAAATTATTATCTATGTTTTGTTCACACATTTGTGCTACATTCTTAATCTTTCTTAATTGACTGTATCTAAGTATAGATTCAACATAAGATAAATAGTTTCATGAATGACATGTGATTTCAGTTAACTCCATTAATACCATCATTCATCATATCTCTTCTAATTCATTTGATTTTATAAATGGATTAACATCTCATTGTCATTTGTATTTTGGATTATCCATCTTAACATCCATATGTTCTAACTGATCTTTAACAGTTATTAAATCTACATCTTTTCATTTAGATGTTAAATAATGTATAGCTTTAAAAACTATCTGTGAGACATCATCATAGAAGTCTTCAGCAGATAGTTGGCTACATACATCATGTATAATTTTAGAATCTATAAGCATCGCTCATAAAATAGCTTGCTCTGATTCTAAAGAATATTTCATTGGTTCTATATTTCAACTCATATATATTTAATCATTAAATAATTTATCACTATTAATTATCTCTAGTAGTTTGTCTTGAATTTCATTTATCAAATCCCACACTTCTTTATCTTTCAATGTTTCATCTGATTTAATATCTTCTAAGTTATGTGCTAACTGTCTTAGTATATGTGATGCTTTAGTCATTTTTTATTAGTAAGTTAATAATCTCTTTATATCAATTTATTACAACTAAAATTTGTTTTCTTAATCTATCATTAATATTAGCTGTTTGTAATTGCTCTAATATATCATCAGCTTTTTGGTTTATAAGTTTTAGTTTATTAGTCATTACATTTTTCTATTATCAAATATTCATAATTCAGCTAGTGGTATATCTTTTATATACTTTTCAAATCAAGGATATATAAGAGTAAGTTTTCAAACTTTCCCCTTAGCTTCTTCTATAATCTCATTGAATTGTCTATTGGTATGAACTGTTCTTAATTTTTTTAAGTCTTGTTCTGATAAGTCTAAGCTATCTATATAATCAAAGTCTAATCTTTTCATAGTTATTTAGTTAAAAATAAGGGTTTCAATCTTCTACTCATTGTTCAAATTCTAAAGCGTCCATACTTGTTTCAAATATCTTTGTATATTTTGGTATATTATTTCAAACTCTTAATTCAGCTATAATATCTTCTGTTATATATTCAGCATCAGTATAATTTTCTGCTTCTAACTCTAAAGTTAAAGTTAAATTTATGTATCATTTCATAGTTATTTAATTTAAAGTAAATGTTCTCATAGCCATAAACTATTTTCTTCTTCTATTCTTTTATCAACTAATAATTTATCTACTAATTCTCTAAAAGTATCTATTGTTTCTTGTGCAAAATCACAATGCTGATTATCTTTTAATAAGTATATCAGAGTATTACTCATATCAGTTGCTTCT
>Ga0233412_10000080_pt1 | contig 51374 bp, 61 predicted proteins | sample Na_anoxic_4_MG_FD_180667 | JGI IMG/M metagenome (GOLD analysis project Ga0233412, IMG submission 180667) | Seawater microbial communities from Saanich Inlet, British Columbia, Canada - Na_anoxic_4_MG | ecosystem: Environmental > Aquatic > Marine > Inlet | place: Canada: British Columbia... | reverse complement strand
AGCCCAGAAGCAGTTGGCCTTGCGCATACTGACCCTTTTTATACACGAGTCCGACTTTGCCGACGCCGACAAAGCAATGTGCATGACGATGATCACCTCGGGCGCCGTCTCCAATACCATCGATCTCGTTGTGGATGCTACCCATGGCAGAATCAATGTGAACGCAGCCACGACGGTGGCGGTGGGTTGTTTCACTGCCTGGCTCGGCCGTTGTCTAGGCGGAAGGCGTACATGATCTTACTTTTTAACCAGATGCTTTACTATGTTTGACGTCGCGACACGAAAGCGCGTCTTCTGGAAGTTAGTCGCCATGCTGGACACACTCCCTTTCCGCAGCTCGACTATCGGGATGATGGTGTTTTTTTTTCACAATTTGGGGATAGGCTTTCCAGTGATAATGACGTTGCTGGGGCCGCTTAATATGTGGTTTTATGCTTCATACGTCTTGCTCGCACTGTTGCTTCCACTGCACGCTTATTTTCAGGGCTGTGTCTGTATTCGGCTCGAGAGGCATTTCCTCGGCATTAAAGATTGGAAGGGCATGTGGGTGGTCCCGTTTGGGATGCTCGAAGACATGGGCTTGCCTCTAACGAAAAAGACCCAATCAAGTATCTACGTGGTGACGGGCGTCACCATCATGCTGTTGGGTTTGCTGAGGATTGCATGGTCGCAAATCGGCTAGATATGCTGGTGTGTGCAACACGCATAAAGGCGTTTGCCGCCAAGAACAATATGGAGTGGGAAGTCAAACAAGTGAACAGTCGGGGACTGTCCTGGTCAACCGACTGGCATTCGCTTCGGCCGAGGTCATCAGTCCGTCAAATGTTCGATTATAACTCACCCCCGGCCCGCCAAGATAACCGAGGGATTTCGATCTACGTTTGCTCTAGCGCTCTGGAGTCGTTCATTGCGCGCGTCCTCCCGTCCGTTAAACGCCGTTTTGTTCTTGTGTGCGGCGACTGTGACGAGGACTTCCCGTATCAGTGTGCCACCCAGCAAATGTTCGAGTTCCTTCTTGGGCATGAAAATCTCGTCCACATCTTTGCCCAGAACTGCCGCATCAATCATCCCCGCATAACACGCATGCCTATCGGGCTGGACTACCATACCATCCGAGGTGCCCAGTTGCCCGCTGATCAAGAAGCCGTCCTTCACAATATAGCGGAGCGAGCGCCAACCTTGACGAAACGCAAACTTTTGATCTACAGCACATTCCAGTTTGCGAATATGCGCGCCGCTAGGCAGGAAGCCCGCCGCAATCTGAACAGGCAGCTCGTTTATTACGAGCCGACCAAGGTGCAACGTGGACTGAGCTGGCAGCGTCAGACGGAGTACGCCTTTGTGGCCAGCCCACGTGGCTACGGTGAAGACTGCCATCGCACGTGGGAGGCACTGGTTCTGGGCTGTATTCCCATTGTGAAGGCGAGCCCACTCGACCCACTTTACGACGGCTTACCCGTGCTAATCGTAGACAAGTGGGAGGCCATCACAGAGGAACGACTAAAGGAGACCGTCGAAAAGTTCTCGCAAATGGAGTTCGAGCTCGAGAAACTCACGTTGAAATACTGGGTGGACCGCATTAACGACTGGTTGGACCCATGTTGACACACGAATCAGAGTAGTCGATGAAAATTGAAATGCCGCCCACTAAGCGCAGCATTTCAAGCGACAAGTACAGACGATGGTGGATTTTACTAAGAACGTTGATGCACATTTCGATAAGCTGAGGGAGGACATCGCGGCGCTGGGACGTTTCACCGGATACGAGGACTTTCGGGGGGGACTTCAGCGGCATCGAACCGCAGGACCACTGGGAGGGTGGTCACATCGGGGATGTCCGGGGATTGGAGGTGCTGTATGTAGAACAACTGGGTTCGTTGGAACGGGCGCTGCAGGCGGTGGCAGATCTGCAGAGAGGACCGGAAGGCTCCGTGGAGAGCGTTACTGCACACCTCGATGCTCTTCGCGAAGACCTGCGGAGTTTCTGGCCTACCGACGAAGGCTCACCCTGCTTGTTCGCCAAGCACATCGAAAATGCTGAGGCGTCGGCACATGCGGTCGCGCGGTCAGCGCGCAACGAAAATGAAGAACTGAGACAGCAACTTCGTGCTCAGGAAAAGGAGATCGGAACGCTAAAGGAGAAGAGCGAAGAATTGCACCACACACTGATGACGGAACGACAGACCGAGCTTTCACGTTGTAGCCGTTATGGGGATGGATATGGATGCGCGTGAAAGAGGGAAAGGGAAAAGAGGTCGAGTTTCTTTTCTCATGTTTGACATCCTACCCGTCATGACACCTCTATTGCCTGCGATTCTGGATTCCATGTGTAGCTGTGGGTGCTATATACCTTAATCCGTCCATCCTTCCACTCGTCGCCCTTCCCTCCGGCCTTGCGAGTGAGGTGTCGCATGTACTCTTCTTTTGTCCAATCTTTGTTCTCCCGTGCTACAACAGGCAAGTAGGTGGCCGCCCCGCCACTAGGAAGACGCAAGAACATGCCACGCTTACCATCCATCTTAAACCTCCGAACCGCCTCTTTCCCCGGGTAGCTCTTCCATTCTCTTTTCGGATCAAGTAGTTCGACTTTATAGTTGTACCGTCCCAGATCACCACTATCGTAAGGTCGCCGCCACCGCTCTGAGGCATCCTTCGGACAGTCCCGGGCCGCCTCGGTGATCTTGTCGGCAGTCGTTCCACCCCCTCCTTCGTAACGACCATAAGAGCAATTGGTTTCTTCTCCGGCACCTGTTCCGACAAACACTCCTTGTTCGCGGTCATGAAAGGGCGACCACGTCGGCAAATCGGCTTTGTACCGAGGGCTTGCTAGAGCCCCTGCCACGTTACTCTTTACGGATCCAATCGCCTGCATGATGTCAAACGGCACAAGTACGGACTGGCGTACCCCTTTACCGTATACAATAGAGACATAAGACACAAAGCTGTCGACTCGCTGACTGTCGACGGAGTACCGATCCAGTATGTCCCCCGACATTGCCCCATGGGAGTCGTAATAGTCGACGACCTTTCCCGTAAACCCCAATGCGTGTATTACCCGGGCAAACGTCATGACGGCGACGTGGCCGCACGTGAGTTGAGAATCGCTCTTTAATATACTTGCTACTCTTCCGGGGTGTATCGGCGCCGACACAAGCGCTTCTATGAGCTCTTCCTCGTTCTTTTCTTTGCTCAGCTGATGTGGATATCTAAGGTAGTCGACGTTGTCAAACTCCTTTCCATAGTGAATAAGATCAGTCGTGGCTAAAAGAACGCTTTTATCATGAGAACGAATGAACCATGTTATCCAATGTACAAGTTCCATCGATATATCATTAGGTCCGATCGCGATGACTTTTGCGCGGGGGAACTTATCACGAAGCTCAGGCTCAACCCAATCAAAAGAGTGTTCACGATAGGATGGTGATGCAAACCGGAGATGGGAGGGCGGGGCAAACCCGCCATCGTCATGTAGCAAGTAAGGAGCCTCTCCTGGAATAAGTCGATGCACAGCCGCCAGATAGATGATGTGGGTGGTGGAACGAGGAAGCAAAGAGAAAACGGTGTCCCGAGCATCTCCAGCGTAGGCCTTGCCTGCGTGGGGTATGAGCGCGGCACGAATAGTCATATACAAATCGTACATTATTTCCGTTCGATGTCAGAACGCCAAACAAATAGAAGACACTTGAGTTTATATTCTCGACATCTATTATACCGATAGATGCCGAGACGTCGAAGCAATCGAAGAAGCGGTAGCTCACGCAGAAGAAGCGGTAGCTCACGCAGAAGAAGCGGTAGCTCACGTAGAAGAAGCGGTAGCTCACGTAGAAGAAGCGGTAGCTCACGTAGAAGAAGCGGTAGCTCACGTAGAAGAAGCGGTAGCTCACGTAGAAGAAGCGGTAGCTCACCGGGAGTAAATTGGGGTGAGATGGGGAGTGGGATGCAGTCGGATATTAGTCATATATCTCGTGTGAGTTCCAGCTCGCAGGGACCAGAGTGGGACTTTACCCCATCTGGCTCGCCACAACTGTTTGATCTAGGCAGCACAAGGAGGGCACTGAATATGCGTTCGCAGTCTCCGAGAGACAATCGCGTAAGAAGAAGAAGCCCCAGCATGACTTCTTCGGATAGAGCAGAGGAGGTGCGCGGAGCAATCGCTGAAGCGAACTGGTTACGTGAGGAAGAGCATGCGGCGGGCGTTCGTATCTGCTATACTGGACCGGTCCCCAAAGGTCACTCCGGCCGGAAAAGCGACGGTACATACACCATAAAACAGTTCTTAAAACTGGCTACCGTTATCCACGATGACAAGGCGAATAATCCATCCAGTACGATGCCAGATATTACTGCTCCTCCGAATGGGCGTGAGTACACAAATAGTGATGTCGAAAGACTCCTTGTGGAGTTGCAAGCAGACGCTTGCAGCACGAAATACCGTGATCGTGGTGGTTTGTCGAGATGTCAAGATTGTGAAGATGAGATGAAAGACCCCCACTGGGCCGCATATGTGGCCTCTCTCAGTCGTAACAGAGATGAAAGGCTCCAGGAGGAACGGAGGGATCGGCGCCGGACGAGAAGACTCACACGCCGTGAGGCTCAGAGAGGGGTGCCGGGTGCTCGCACCAGGCTAGAACGTATGGAAGCCGCTGATGAAAGAATGCGCATACGGCGAATGACAAGGCGGGCGGCGGAGGCAGCGCCATAGGTAAGAGAAAAAACCTTTTTTTTGTATTTTCCTTTTTTGTTTGACATCGAGTCACAAATCTGCTATTGACGAACGTCGGATCTTGTGTGTGTGGAAAAGGCGGTCGCACGCGAGCCTGCAACGCGAGCCTGCAACGCGAGCCTGCAACGCGAGCGTGGGGTATCGGTGCTACGTGGGGTATCGGTGCTACGTGGGGTATCGGTGCTACGTCGGAATTGGGAAGGGATGAATAAAAGACAAAAAAACAAAAAGAGGGGTTTAGGGGTTCGGGTTTTTTCGTCGGGCACCAAAATGGCTTAGGTGGAGATTTCCAGAAAATTGAAAACTATCAGACTGTTTGACAGCCCAGAAACAAAGAAAAGGAAATGACGGAGTGCACGAGCCCAGCGTGGCCGCCGCGGCGGCATGTGGAGGAAGCGTACGGATGGTTTTCGCAGACTTTCGCAGAGAGCGTGGGTTGCACTCCGCTGGTATACGAGACGACCGACGGAAACGAAGTACTGGCGTTTGGTCTGTGCAGCACCCCCGACCGCGCAGCGGACACCACCATATGGAAGGACAAGGTGTGTGTTGGACTGGTGAATACGAGGACGGCGAAGAGGAGCAGCCTGCGAGGGTACGAGGCGTGCTCGAGCTGGGTCTGGCAAGAACGTGCAGTTGTGAGTGGCGACCCCCCGCGCTACGGCGCGGAGAAGTGGCGCAGTCGGAGCTGTGCAGGTCGCCGCGACCGCAAGCTCACACCCGCTGGCTGCTGGTGCTGATTTGCGGGACTTACCGCCTCACGCGCGCCGCCGCCACTAGGCGCGAAAAAAAGACAAAAAATAGGGTAGTGTTAGGTTTTTGTTTTTCCTATCAGCGGATAAAGCGGATGGTTTGTATTCATACATTTAGCATACAAACATATGCATAGGGGTAACAGACTGTCTCAGCTCGCGCATCTTCTGGGGAGTTCTCAGCGCACTAGGTCTGCGGCTGCAGTACCCGCGCACTGAAACGGAAGGCATTGCGCGCTAGCATGGGCACGTTGGGGCGGGGGGTGCCCGTCGTGCTCGGAAATAAAAAGTTTTTATGGACTTCAACTTTTTGTGAGGTTGACATTCATCTCAATGCCATGCGAATCCTTGGGCGGCGATGTTGGCAACGAAGGAGGCGAAGCGGCTATCCACGCGTTTCTTGTTCAAGGAGTGGTTCTGCTCCACGCACATGAAGGAGCACTCCATCCATCGGAGACTGAACCCACTCTCGTGCCTAGAAGCGAAGGTCGGGTTGTAGATGATATTGTAGTCCTGGACGGAGCCGTTGAGGCAGCGAATCTGGTAGGTGTCGCTCATGACACGTATCTTGGTTTGCTCAAACGCGGCTGGAGCAAGTGATTTGAACGTGTGCCAGTGTGGCATCTGAGCCGCGACCTCAGTCTCAATGATCTCGCGCTGCTTGTCGGTGAGGATGGTCGGAGGGGCAGGGCGCTGGTATCCAAAGGCGGCTTCGACGGCACACACACCTCCAACGTGAGCGGCCGGCGCGTTCTCGATTGCCTCCATAGCGTTCGGCGGCAGGTGGACGGGAGTGTGAAGGGTCTTCATTGATCCGTTCCCCATTAGTTCTCTGTTGTTTGACTCACCGTGGAAAGAGAAAAGCTTTTCAATTTTCTCGCCACAGTATATCACTGCATGCTATATCACAATGAGGAACAATGGAGAAAACTAAACGAGAAATATGACCCTGACCAGATAAAGGCCATGATGTCCCGCGCCATAGTATCGGGCAAGATACCCTTCCCGTTTGAGAAAATCGATGCCACCCAGTCGAAAGCGGACTTCGCCGCCCTGCTAGCACAACCTCATGAAGAAGGTGTGGCTAAGACTCGTTGGGATTCAAAGTTCCACTATCCCGGCATTAAGAAACTAAATGTCTGTCTGCTGCGCAGTAATCTGGGGAAAAAAGCGTCTAATCGGTTCACACAGCCACACCGGTATAAGGTTGACCACCGAGCGATTAAAAGTGGTGTGCGTGCATGGAACGAGCCTGAGTCACACGCGTCGATGCTTAGTCCCCTGTGGAGCATCAGTAACGTGAAGGCGGTCACGCCCGATACACTACGCAGAGCTATCGCTATGCGGAAATATCTTGCTGGACAGTTCCGCCCTACCTCTGCCCGTGCCGTCTATGAAGGATTCGGAGGAGGCGACGTTCTTGACTTTTCAGCGGGGTGGGGCGATCGGCTGGTAGGTGCTTTGGCGTCACCGTCCGTAACATCCTATCTGGGTGTCGACCCCAATCCTGCTCTGCACCCTTGCTATCGCAAGATAGTAGCGGCTCATCGAGGACAACTTGCTAACCCCAGAATAAAGGTAGAAACACTAAAAAGCGGAGCTGAAGATGTGAACTACGGTAGACGTCAGTTTGACATTGTGTTTACCTCCCCACCCTATTTTAACGTCGAGAAGTACCACGGAGAAGGTTCCTCATGGATAGGGTGTCAAACGCAAGATTGCTGGTTGAAAAAGTTCCTTCTACCGGCACTGGCTAATGCGTGGCAACACTTGAAAAAAGGCGGTCACATGTTGATAAACATTTCAGACATTCAGGCAAACCGCGGGCGACAGGTCATCTGCAAGCCGATGGTGAGTTTCGTCCAGAAGGAACTGGGGGGAGAGTGTGCGGGATACATGGGATACGAGATGTCGAAGTTTGTGGGCCAGCAGTTGGCCGAGCGCCCTAGTGGCATTTATGGAGAACCTGTCTTTGTGTTCGTGAAGTAATGTCGCGCGAGCTTAGTTTGCGCACTGGCGAAACCATCCCGGTCCACCGGAACATGGGTACTTTTCACGCAGCGCGAGTGCCTCCTCGATTGAGATCACGTAGTATTTGTAGCTGTCGGTGTTCTTCCAAGCCGCGGCTATCTCTCGGCTCATTCCGATGCTCCCGCCACCTTCCGTCGCCATTACACCGTCGTCGCCATAGAACTCCCACCTTACAGCCCACGCTTCGTCTGCCCGCGACTTGTCTGCCCATGACTCGTCTGCCTGCGCCATCGTATCGTTCACGTTGCGGGTGAAGAAAGGTCGTGGTAAGACATCAATTTTATCCTTTACCCTACTCCGCTGAAGGCGCCCTGCGAAAAAGTTATATTGTTTTAGCATAATGCATAGATACATATGTGATTATCGATATGGCAACAAGTATTGTTATCGGCTATGTCAGGCCTGTAAGGGCTATTTGACCAATCATATCAAGAAACCCATTGCACCAAGAAAGGAGGCTTGTTGTGGTGACTCCTGCCCTAATTGCGTATGGAGCATCTACTTCGAAGAAAAGGAGACGTATCAGAGAAAAGTAAAGGATGCGCTGGATCAGGCTTTCGAGAAGGCGAAGAAGAAAGCGGATGGCATGCGAAATATATGGACGCCATCCGGGTAGGGGTTTTTCTATCTCGTTCTCTTCACTGGACCTTATGCGTCGCCGAGGGGGAAGAGGGGCCCACGTGCCCGGCGGCGAGAGCTCCGTTAGACCGCAGGCCCCTCCATCTCTTCCATCTCTTCCATCTCTTTGTAATCCGTCCCCTGCATCTCGAAAGACTTTTCGTTTAGGAGCATGCGTATGGTGAAGAGGGACGCTCCTTCGGAGAACAGCACACCCCAGAGAGCTACGTCAACTTGCGTAATGCTCATGATGATCATGAGAACATGCCGGATAGCGTCGATCATATACATCGCGTTCCCATAGAACTGAAGTTCGAGTTTGGTGAAGTCCTTTATCACATGCAGGTCTGGATTGTATATGCGAAAGCCGATGATGGGGTGGGCAATCTCTGCGATGAAGCATTGTGTGATCTTGAGGATGCCGACGATGCCCACGAGTAGCCAATACTTCAACCATGTGTTTATGTTTACCGAAACGATGATCAAGTCCGGGTAAGGACCAAAACGCCAATACTTTGAGTCGGAGTCGTCAAACGTCACCACTAAGGCGATGATGAAACCGAGCACAGCGCAGTTCCCGAAGACGCACAATCGTAATCTCCTGTTAACCCTCTTTCCTCCGTCGTTGCTTGCGCGACCGCCATCTTTTGACATATGTAACATGATTAGGTGCGTCGACGGGGATGTTCAATTTTGTTACTGGGCCGGGCAGAATATTGAATTGTTTTTACCGACACATACTACGAGACACTCCCATGGCACCAAGATGGAACGATCTCTACTACGACGCGGACGGGAATATCGAAGTGAAAGCGCAGAACAAGCGTAGCCCCGGGCTGTCAAATCTCTTTCCGTTCGCTCCCTATACCTCTCCTAAGCTGGATATCGCCGGGTTTGGGTCGGTGGAGACGGCATACCAGTTTGCGAAAGCGGCATACTTCGACCAAAGGTTGTCCGGTCCTCAGTACTCAATCCACATCCCGGAAGCCTATGATTCTATTGTTCTTAGAGAACAGTTCCCTGCAACGCTCACGGCGAGAGAGGCGAAGAGCCGGGGTGGAAAAGGCGCATTCTCGACGGCGATTGCCAGCGTTTACGGCAACAAGGCAGCCGCTGGTCGGCTATACGACGAGATACTGCCGTGGTGGTTTCAGCAGTCTGCGGGCGTCATGCGCTGTCTAATTGGACTGAAGTTCAGCGACGAAAACCCTCAGTTTAAGGAGCTCCTCCTTTCTACAGGAGATGCGAAGATTTATGAGGGAAGGCGGAGGCGTGGAAATGTGTGGGAACGCGGCGCTAACATCCCGGGGATTACGACAAGCGGGTGGGGCTTACTGGGGGATTTGTTGATGCAACGGCGTGAAGAGCTGCGGTAGTTTTGGAACAAAATTGAAGCGAAAGTTATCGAATAACAGACCAGTAACAGACGTCATATCACTATGGGCTTATTCGCCGAGTACAGATTGGGAGGGAAAACATGGGCTGGACTGACGTGCCGGGAAGCAAAGGAGGAGTTCGCTCGACAAGTAATGGCCAGGGAGAACGCGATCCTCCAAAAGGAGGGACATACCAAACTGCGGATCATGTACTGGAAGGGTTGTAAGCCGAGATCGACGAGCGCGGGAGGGGTTCGTTTGACAGAGTTACCCGACTCTGACGATCTGGCCCGGGACTACATTACGTGGCGCGGTGACTACGAGCACGGATACTGGGGGTTTTGGTGGGCGGACTTCGACAGGCCTCTGGAGAACGCGTACACGCCCCTTGTATAACTATGACATCCTCTCTCAAAACAACGCGCGCGCTCATACCACTCCCACCTTCCTTTTTACCATAGTCAGAGAGGGCATCTTGCCCACCACCCTGATGTCGTAGAGTTCCGAGAACTCAGAGAGTACCGGGGAAACGGCAGGTTTGTCGTACTTGAGCATCCACTCAACCTGATCCCTCTCAGGAGAGCCGCCTTCGAGCATCATGATGCCACCAGGAGCCAGCTTTGGTATGTAATTCCCAAAGGCAAAACTATAGATGTCCCCATCGTTCGCGATGTCTATATGAAGAAGATCGATTGAGGCGTTTTCATATTTCTCAAAGACCTCATAGAAGTCCCCGTGAGCAATAGTCAGTTCCGCCACTCCTTTGAACTTTTCTTGAAGCCATCCATAGTCAGCATGATTACCATTGAAGTCGTCAAAAATATCATATGCTTCCACGACGGCACCCACTTCACGACTGGAGCAAAAAACATCAAGTGAAAACCCGTCCAATATACCTATCTCGACGATTTTCTGGGGACGCGTGAGAAAGGTCACGGCACCTAAAACATCCCCAAAGTTAATCGGATTAGCATAGCTCGTCCGCATATACACTGGTTCACAGGCGCACCTTTAATAGACAACCCAGCCACAAGTTATCTATGTTCGATCACCCCCTCTGGGGAAAGCCGCAATACGCCCACGCTCTCCACAATATCCACCTCTCCCAACTCACGAAACGTCCACGTGCATACGGACTTTTCCAACAGAGGTTGAGGGTGTACTAGCATCTCATCCAGTCGTCCAGCAAAACGATCCACGTATCTACCCAGCCAATCCGAAGGTACAGAGAAAAACCCCGTATAGAAGTCGTTTAAGAGCGCCATCTGGCGAACAACACGCGGGTCCCGAGGACCCACCACTCCCAAAGGAGGAGCCCCCCATTTCCCACCCTTGTTCCCCCATGTAAAGAGCGTGCGAGGTGTTTCCAGAAACCGCTCAAAAAAACGGAGGTCTTTGAGAAGCTGCCGAGCTTCAATATGTAAAATCCATCGATATGGAGACCACAAAGATCTACTTTTTTCCCAATGTCTAATAACACCTGCGCCTTTATTTTTTGCGCCATGCCTATTGTCGACAAAGAGACAGCGCTCTAACGCGCCCACACCTGAGATATCAAGAAAGTCCAACCGCCTAATGTCATCAAATGTGTTGTCCACCAGTATAGGGTGAATGTTATGGTCCTCGAAGAAACCCTTGTGCTGCAAAATGGCGCTTAACCCTTTTTTGTAGCAGACGTTTCTGGCTTCCCCTCTCACTGTTCCGTAGTGCCCAGCCGAAGGCACGAAAATGCTACAGTCTATTAGCAGCGCTGCTCCTCCCTCAACTGGCTGGTAAGACATCCGAGCCTCTACTTATACACCACCACGGTCTAGTCTCTAAGCGAAAAGGAACCTAAAATCAAAGGCGCCAGAGACAGCATAACTCAATGCTGCCTCTTTTCAAAGTCTTCATGAGTCCTGACGTATGCCAGCCCGTCACCGATGTCCTTATGTCAGGCTTCGTGACGCAAGGTCCACAAGTAGAGAAATACGAGGCAGCACTCAAATCTTTTTTTGACAACCCATGCATCCTCTCGCTCAATTCGGCAACAGCCGGCCTCACCCTCGCCCTCAAGCTGCTCAAAACCCCTGACCCCATCACCCAATGGCCAGGGTTTGACCCAAACACGGACACCGTCCTCACCACTGCACTTACCTGCTTTGCCACAACGGCTGCAATCTTGGCCAATCATGTCAACATCCGTTGGCTAGACATAGACCCGAACACCGCCAACATCGATCTCAATGACCTCAAAAACAAGCTCACGGCGAACACAAAGGTTATCTACTTGGTGCACTGGGGAGGTACTCCGGTGGACCTTGGTACTCTGGACCAAATATGTGAGGAACATAAGGTCAAACATGGTTTTAAACCGGCAGTTGTAGAGGATTGCGCGCACGCTTTCGGCGCGGAATGGGACGGCAAGAAGCTGGGCTCCCGTCACCACAAGAACATATGTGTCTTTAGCACGCAGGCCATTAAGCATCTTACCACGGGAGATGGTGGTATAATCACGCTTCCAACGAGCCAATTGTATGAGCGATGCAAACTCTTGCGATGGTATGGCATCGACAGAGAAAAGCGGAATTACGAAGGTAAGGATTTGCGACTAGAGAACGACATTGAGGAGTGGGGATATAAGTTCCACATGAACGATATTAATGCGACGATTGGGCTGCACAACTTACCGCACATACCCAGTCTTCTTGAGAAGAATCGGGCCAACGCAAGGCTTCTAGACGAAGCGCTTTCCACCGTCCCAGGAATAGAGATTGTTCGCCCTCCGCCAAACGCAAACTCGGCTTACTGGCTTTACACAATCAGAGTCCTTAATGGCAAGAAGCAAAGATTTATGGAACATATGAAGACGAACAACATTATGACCAGTCAAGTGCATAATCGTAATGATGTGAATAGCTGTGTCAACGAGTACCAAGAACTCTTGCCCAACCTTGACCAACTAGAGAAGGAGCTAGTTTGTATCCCTGTCGGCTGGTGGCTCGAAGAAGATGACCTAAAGCACATAGCAGGTACAATAGCTGTGGTAATGACACAGTAATAATATCCGTATCCATACAAAACATGAACTACGTAATCGCGACGCACGCCGGTCGAAGTGCCCGCAGAGAGAAGCATGACAAGGAGAACAGCCGCATCCTTCAAAAGCATATGAAGGCCTTAGCACAGTCTCTCGAACACACCAGTCATGTGAGGCAGGTCACGATAATCAAGCCTAGAGCGGAAAACACCTACGAGGATTATTACGACATAGACGACTATATCGCTCAGATAGAAAAGTTGGGCATTGAGGTCGTTTCGCACGAGACCGCCATCCCCTTCAAATCTTCCTACTCTCAGTATCTGTACGCATATAGTCTTTTCCCAGGCTTCGACCACTATATCATCATGGAAGATGACTGGACACCATTTCCAGAAGCCAAAGGATTTGACGCCATCCTGCTAGAGGAGTACGCCAAGCGGACAGGATGTAAAGGTTTCCTTTCGAGCTGGGTGACAAGATTTGAGCACCTCGACACACACTCGGCGATATCCGTTGGCATAATCGGGGGGGATTCCTTCCAAAAGATAATAAACACGTTCCCTAATACACTCAAAGACCGCGACATAGGTCAAATGGACTTCTCCCTGCTTTTTACTCGCTCTGGACTCCCCTTTACGGATTACAGTGAAAAAGGTAGCGTCCATATGATTCCATTCTGGGAAACAAATCATGGGGTTGTATATGAGTATGCGCTGCATTTGTCGGGCAAGTATCTGCTCGTCCCCGTGCAGTTTTTGGAACCAAGCAAATACCCTTATGTCCTCGGCAATTGGCGTTCCGCAAGTCGGGGCGGCAGCCACCCCCCTTCGGAAGATGTTCGCAAATGGGTAGAAGACAAAGAGTATTTGAAGTCTTGAGTCAGACGTAAACAAATGCCTCGTAACTTGTGGAAAACGTGCTCTTAATGTTCCACCGATTTACGTAGTCTAAATGGATAACTAATGCAGGGCTACTGTAGATCATGATGAGGTCACTGCGACTCGAAGACTATAAACAGTACAGCCAACTAATAGACAGTAACATAATGGTCGAAGACTACAATGATTTCGTCACCCACAGGCTCAACAAAGACCACAGAATTGTTGTGATGGCAAACGAAGAGGGGATGATCATGGGGGCGGGAACTCTACTGACGGAATACAAAATGACACACGGTGGTTGTAAAATGGGACATATCGAGAACGTGATAGTACGCCCAGACGCCCGAGGTCAGCACATAGGAAAACGTATAATTGAGGAATTAGTAGCTTCAGCGACGGCACAAGGATGTTACAGGGTCGATCTGAATTGCGAGGAAGGACTAGTGGGCTTCTATGCGAAGTCCGACTTTAGCAAGTGCCAGTCCGCGATGAGCCTGTTTATAAAAAAAAACTTCTCCCGTTAATCAAGGATGGACTTCTCCATGCTGTGGTACTCCGTAGCTCATTACTTCGATGTTGCTTCGCACAGGCGGAGCAACATGTATAAGAATATCGACAGACATATTGGCTGCTTCAATAGTCTGAACCTTCCGAAAAAGACCTTCATCTTAATTAGCGCAATCAACACACCCCGTCCTCAAGAAGAAAGATACAGTGTTGTTGGAAAACACATCGAGTCTTACTGCAAAGACCGTGTCAACGAAGGTTGCGAGGTCAAAATCCATGTGGTTTACAACTGGGGAGGAACGATATCAGCTCTTTGGAGAACGTATGAGGCCATGCAGGACGCCATCTGCCACGACGACGAGCGCGTGGCCCATTTTGAAGAGGACTTCGGTCCAAACGACGACACCTGGTACGCCGCCGCTGGGGCACTTTTGAAGGACAACATTATATACGTTGGGGAGTCGAACAATGGAAGAATAAAGATGGGAAACGACGATCAAAGATTGACCGGCCGGGGTTTTAGTGGAACGCCACGTCTCGGGATGCCTGAGGTATGGACAGATGGTGGCTTTTACTTTTCCACGATGGGCAGGCTGCGAGAAATCGCCTCGCGGGTGGGCATTTTCCACAAAGGCAACCAAGAAACCAAGTATAGTAATGTCATAGACGGAATCAGTCTAGGAGAAGTTGGATTCCCGACACTGCTTTTTCACGCGGGAATGAAGTTTGCAGTACTGCCCCGTGACGCTCATTTCCGCCATGAATGGAATGGCTGAGAGCTATTACTCTAACCATTTCCTATTCTCGAGTGTCCACCGTACGGTTCGACGCAAACTAGTTTCGAAGTCCACCGGTAACTTCCATCCCATCTTGAACATTTTCCCTCCATCCAAACCGTAGCGCAGGTCGTGCCCCGGCCGATCCGCATGAAAGCTTACCATCTCATACTTCAACTCCATGCCTGCCTCCTCAGCAATAAGATGCGCCATTTGAAGGTTTGACACCTCCTCCTCCCCCGTGAGGTTGTAGCTCTCGCCGCAGTTGCCCTGTTCTAAGAGGAACATCACCCCGGCCGCGATATTGCGAGCGTGGATGTAGAACCGCGTGCCGGACCGCAACTTGTCAGGATAGCTATGGATTTGTACCGTCTCACCCCGCAATATCATTCCCAGAGCCTTAGGAATAAACTTTTCCGTATGCTGTCGCTCCCCCATAGCGTTCATCACATTTATTCTCATGACGGGCACTCCGTACGTGTTGTGATATGCCACACAGAGTTGTTCTGCGCCCGACTTTGAAGCGGAATAAGGATTAGTAGGATTATGGCGCTCGTCCTCCTTGTACAGTTTATCCCCAAGCGCCGGCCCGTACACCTCATCCGTGCTGAAGTAGAAGAAAGTCTTCAGCTCAGTCAACTCCCGGGCCCATTCGAGCATATGTACGGTGGACATGATGTTGTTTTTCACAAAAGGCACAGGATCGGAAATGCTATTGTCAACGTGAGTGTCTGCTGCCATGTGTACAATGTAATCCACATGACCAATTTCCTTCTTAAGTCCACAGGAAAGCGGCTGGGCTAGATCACAGGTGAAAAGCCGTACTCGCGAATCTTCAAGAGCCCCAGTGTCCCGCAACCGGTCGAGACCATAACTAGCATAGGTGAGCTTATCCAAAATGACGATATTCCAGTCGGTCACATCCAGTATGTGTTCGACAAAATGGTGCCCTATGAAGCCACAGCCCCCAGTTACCAGTATCGTGATCATACGCTATGGAAGAATAGCATATTATCTCCTTATGTCCCTAACGAATCAGGAGCGGTTAACCTGACTATGCGCTATGCCGTACCACTTCGCTATGCCGAGACCAACGATCAGTGGGAGTCATTAAGGAGCTCTCGGTCCCTCTTGCCGAGGGGACAACTGTCCCCGCCGCGCGCATATCGCGGACCATGTGTCTAGACAACGGTTGGGTCTTCTTCGACGTGTACGATCTCTATGTGGACACGAACAAAAAATTGGTTACCTTTTTGTTCTTTTTTGTTTTGAGAGAGTACGGTGCTCCCTCTTCTTCACTACTTAGCTCCGCGTCTCCAACACTTCTCTCGCCACTTCGCGCTTCAACTCCTGCTTCTCCTTCGAATATTCATCTAGCGTGAATGTCGGCATCGGCTCTTCGTCTTCTCCCTCACTATCCACGTGAGCAAATCCGTTCATTGTGAAACGAAACACATCAATCGGGCACTTCTGTCCAATCCTGTGACATCGCGCTACCGCTTGGTCCTCCACAGCTGGGTTCCAATGAGGTGACACAAAGTACACCTCACTGAACTGCTGCAAGTTCAATCCTTCGCATCCAGTCTGAATCTGCAGAACCAAAGCGTCCCATCCATAAGTAAGGATTCCATTGCGTTCCTTGTGAGGCGTCCGTCCATCAAATGTCGCCACGCCCATCCCAGCTCCCTTCAGAACGCTCGAGATATGATCTATCTCCGCTCGATAATGGCAGAAGATTAGCTTCCCTCTGCCATTGTCCTTTCGGTCCACGATTTTCCCACACACTTGGTCCAACTTGCTCGCTCCTTCCAACCCCTTTGCTGCGTCCTCGTCCAAGTCCAGCATTCCATCGCTCCTTAGCTTTGAAAGTTGCGCCTCCAAAAGTTTTGGTAGAATGCAACATTGCCGCGCTCGCACCATCATCGGCAGTGTATGTCGTCCCAGCCCCATCGTCAGGTCATTCCATTGCGGCTGAAGCTGCGAGAACCCCAAGACGGAATGGATTTGCTCTGCCAGTCCTGCTTCCTCCTTGTTGTCCCACATGAGACTCTCTTGTGCCGTGGTAAGAGGCGGCAACTGAAGTCCAACACTCTTCTTTGTTCGCTTCAAAATGTACTTCTTAACCAGCTCCATCAGATTTGACTGCTTCGTGTAGTATGCCGAATCCAATCCCATCACAGCACATAGGCTGTAGAAGTCCTTCTTGCTGTTTTGAATGGGTGTTCCCGTCATCAGCCAGCGAATCGGGGCATCCAGTGCCATTGCTCCTCGGTGTTGACCAGTGCGCGCGTTCCTGAGATGATGCCCTTCGTCAAAACACAAACGGTCCCACTTTACCCGATGCACCTCCTTCCTCTGACCGCGGAACATCGACACTTCACCATACGTGCTAAGAACAATCGGCGCACTGGCAAGCATCTCAAAATTGATGTCCCTTTTGTTGTTTCCGTGGTAGACCAGAGGCGCATGCTTCAAGACTTTCATGATTGCCAGTTCCCACTGATCAAGAAGTGCGAGAGGCACAATTATGAGAGTATGTCTGACGAAATGTCCGTAAATTACTCCCAGCATCTGAAGCGTCTTTCCCAGACCCATCTCGTCTGCGATCAGTCCTCCTTTCCTAAGGAAGACTTCGTTCTTGATGCACCATTCAACGCCTTCAACCTGATGCCGCTTCTCCTCCATTCCCGCCCCTTTCACCAATCCAAGAAACCGGGTCCTCCCGAGCGCCACTGCTTCACTGCGTGTCCGTCCGATGTTCACATCCGTCTGTTGCATTCTGCTTTTCTGTGTGCATCTCTCTCAAAAAAGAAAAGCCCTTCAATTTTTATTATGTACACAAACGGTTGCCTCCTTAGTCGGCGGCGGGCTGCATTTGCTGCTTGAGTTTCGCTTGCAAATGTAATATTCTTTTTTTGGTCTTTGCGATGTGACTGGCGTTCACCTCGTTGCAAGCGATGAGGTCAGCTGCGTCCTCCTTTGCCCTCCTGCGCGACGCCACCTGCTTCCTGACCGAGCTATGATCTGTTTCTAGACGCTCTAATCTAGCATTACACTGAGTAAGTAATTTTTGCAGCCACAGATGGACCTGGACGCGGCTCTCGAGGCCAGAGGACATAACTGACATCTAGTTGCTCTTCACATATCGGTGCGAAAGACTTCAATTTTCTAGTCCCAGTTAGGCGCGTCCTTCGCGATCCTCCAGAAGCCTGCCGGTCCGTCGTCTGAGCCCCACCACAAGCTATTTGGCCCCATGAGGACGCCCCAGCCTCCGTCGGCTTCTCCATTTTCGATGTCAATCTTGCCACACCATAGCGAGCCTGAAAGAGGCACCGCCCACGGTGCCGGCCACAATATCATGGCAGGCATAAGAGGTGATCGTTGAAACGGGAGATAAAGAGTTTCTGGATATATCTGCATCGCCTCGCAGTGCAAGGTGTGCACGTAGCTCGGGTCAGGCATCTGGTGCCACCGCTCTTCCTTGTTCCTTTCCGCGAATGTGTCCCAGAACGGATGCGTCCGAGCATCAGTCTTGAGCGCTTCGAATAGCTCTTCCTGCGTGGCGTCCTTGTCGCAGATTACCGCAGCGCACTCCGGGAGATGGTCTTCGAGTTCCGAGTCCCCGTTCCAATATGCGTCCGGCGACGGGTACAGCGAGTCGTCCATGGCTGCCGCGTCCATGTCTTCTTCAGTCCTTATTGCCAGTGCGGCGGTCTCCGCTACACCCCCATTCCACTCATCAATCCTTCCAAGATTGCGGAACAGAGACTTAGCCGTGAGAGCTCGCATCTGAGGTGTAAGCCTAATCAGATGCAAGCACAACGTTAGAGGCAAGTCCGCCTTCATCGCCGAGGCGATATCTCGGGCTGTCTTGCTCGTGCATGCGAACATGGCGAGGGAGCGTTTATTAAGATGCTTGGCGATCCCGGCGCCCTTGGCTACCTGCGCGTTTCCCACTGGTGTGCGACCCTCCTTGTGGGCGTCTCCTCCGAAAAGCTCATGAGGTATGTCAAGCAACTGCATTTCCTTCTTTTTGTTCCGTAAAGGAAAAACAACAAGAAGCTTTCAATTTTCCTATAATCTAGTTCCAGTACTGTGCGCTCTCCACGACCCTCCAGTAGCCTGCTGGCCCATCGTCCGAGCCCCACCACTGGTTATCCGGACCAGTGAGAACTCCCCAGCCTCCATCGGCTTCTCCATTTTCGACGTCGATCTTGCCACACCATAGCGAGCCTGTAATGCTCGTCCCCGGCGCGCTCGGATGACCCGGAGCCCATAGGTGGCAGTGTGTGTTGCATCTCTGGCGCCTTAACTGCCCATCGCGCCACACCATCGGCTCCGGATAGATTTGTAGCGCTTCGCAGTGCATGATGTGGATGTAGCTTGGGTCGTGTATCTGATGCCACCGGTCTTCCTTGTTCTTCTCCGCGAATGTGTCCCAGAATGGGTGCGTCCGAACATCAGTCTTGAGCGCTTCGAACAGCTCTTTCTCTGTGGCGTCCATGTCGCAGATCACGACGGCTTCGTCAGGAAAATGGTCTTCCCACTCCCAAATAGCGAGTCCGTCATCCGCTGCAAATGCTTCAGTGAGCATGACCTCCGCCGCCTCCTCCAGCTCTTTCATCGTCTCTACCGTCTGCATCGCTTTCTCTGCTTCGCTTCCTTCCCATTCGTTGCCCCTTCCGAGATTGTAGAACAGAGACTTAGCCGTGAGAGCTTGCATCTGAGGCGTCAGAGAGATCAGATGCAGTGCCAGCGTTTGAGGCAAGTCCGCCTTCATGGTCTTAGCCGCCTCTCTGAACTCCCTGTTCACGCAGGCCAGCGTAGCAAGAGAGCGCCTATCAAGGTACTTGGCGATCCCGGGCCCCTTGGCTACCTCCGCGTTCCCCACTGTGGTGCGTCCTTCCTTGTGTGCGTCTCCCCCGAAAAGCTCCTTAGGCAAATTAACCAACTGCATAGTCATTTTGTATATCTCTTTGTTACCTTGGGCCGCAAAGAGAAAAAGCTTTCAATTTTCTATGTTAGTAGAACCGCATGCGGTGCCAGTCTCACCGTTTCCCAGAATATCTCGGCCGCCCAGTCTTCCGGATCCCCTACGTCGAAAGACACCTCCGTAATCCATGGTGTAGTGTGAGGTCCAACAACGACACCCCACGCCCCGTCAGCGTCTTCATTTTCGACGTCGATCTTTCCACACCATAGAGTTCCTCGAGGTGGCTCTGGGCACCATAGGACACAGGGCTCACGCCCTCGCAGCCAGTCCTCATGTTCGGGAACCTCAGGGAAGATGCGCAAGGGATCAACCTCTAGAAGCTCCACGTAGCCGGGACACGGCATTTGGTGCCAGCGGTCGCTGTCGTGGTTGTCAGCGTAGAAGTCCCAGAAAGGGTGTCCTCTCTGATCTGTTTTCACCAGTTCAAGTAGCTGCTTTGGTGAAGCGTCGATATGGCATATTACCGTGGTGTAGTGTGGCAGATGGTGGTCTAGCGAAACATGAAACAGTGGTGATGTATTGTCACACTGAGATTGCCGAGCATATCGGCTTCCGTCCTGACGGACAGTGCAATGTCCGCTATGCCACCTTGCCAGGCATCCATTATTCCCAAGTTGCGAAGGAGAGACTTTGTTGTGAGCGCGCGCATCCGGGGCGAAAGTCTGACTAAGTATAGCATGAGCATCCGAGGTAAATCATCTTGCATTGTCTCGGCCAACTTTCGAGCGGTGCGGCAGCTACCTGCGAAGATTCCGAGAGAACGTTCATCGAGATACTTGGCTATACCCACGCCTTTGACAACTTCCTCGCCTCCTACGACTGTGTGACCGTCTTTGTGGGCATCTCCTCCGAATATTTCCGGCGGCAGGTCGAGCAGCAGCATTGCCTTCTTTTTGTTTCGTAAAGAAAACAACAGGAAGCTTTCAGTTTTCAGCACTAATATGTCTATTGTACGGAGAGGCGAGATGACACAGCCTCTTCTTGAACGACTTCAATCTTCTCGATGTTGATGTCCATATTTGAATGGTCATGCGGCATGTACCACTCATGGCGGTATATGTCGCCGGGGTTCTCTCTGTCGAAGATCACGAAGTGTTCGTCGCTCCTGTCTCGTCGCTGCATGCTCTCCTTCGCTCTCTTCATGTGTCGCGGATTCTCTGGATCGAAATATTGGATTTGCATCACCGCTCTCGTGTCTCTTATGGCCGCTATAAGGTTATTGAACACGTTCTGGAGCGACACGCCGCTAGCTCCAACCGTGACCATGGGCCGCCCATCGATCTCACGCCGTCTAAGCCACGGGTAGTCTCGCTGCCGCATACGTGCACTGAGCTCGTTCCATGCCACACTCACCGACGCACGACATTCGTAGTCGTCCTCGTACTCATCGTCACGTTCGCTCGCCCACTCTAGAGTAGATGTGGGAAGTGTGTGTTCGGCATACCAATTGGGCAACACAACCCCCATGCACGACTCAGCCTCGAGCATCTGCCTATTCTTCTCATTTGTCTTCTCCTCGATGCTATTCCAATCCAACCAAAGGCTGGCTCTTCCATCAGCGGAGCTGACGTGGGGGTGCATGTTTCTTTGTAGTAGAGTAGGGCAGTTCGTAGTAATCAATTTTCTGACAACAAAAAGGAATAGACGACTTCAATTGGCACTACAAACGGTCTATGCCCGCGATGTCGCAGCCAGAACGGTGGCTGCTAACCTCTCGAGCCCACTCGCGCACTGTGTTGCCAGCTCATTGATTACGCGCTCATGTTCTTTGAGCCGGCCGAACAGTGCCACGACTTGCAGAGACAGTTTTGTGAGACATGTTAACGTCTCCACGACCCACTGGCAGTCACCTCCATCATCCACCATCACCGTGATGTCCCGGAATGAATCATCACGCTCCTTGTTCCCATATCGCCGGAGTATGAGCTCGACGAATTGTTCACAGGTTCGACCCATGGTGCGTACATTCTCTAGTTCTTTCGCATCTGTATCTTTCTTCTCATCAGGATTGCCCTCCAACTCATTGAGGTTCGCGTCGATGTTCGCCCCGAGGCAGTAGACCGCGTAGACTAGGTCTCCAAATGCCTCGCGGTGCTCTTGGTTTCCCAAGATAGCCGTAGCAGTCTGATTTGTCACGGTGCGCAGCGCCTCGAGAAGATCGGCGTGCCTGTGTGTGGCCTTACCAAACTGCTCCCAGACGGGGTCGTCGTTGTCCGCATCCTCGACACATTGCCGGTGAAGGTCTGGGTATTGATTGGCAATAGGCCCCTCTATAAGTTTTCCCTCGAAGGTCCACGTCATTGTCGCACGGTTACCATGTCAAGTACGAGGGCTCGGATATCAATTTTCTGATGATGGCCGTATTTGTATAAAGTTTTGCAGAAAATTGAAACAGCGCTCCCCTTCCCAACTGGAGCAACAGAAAAGAACAAATGCCTGCTCGCAATGCTGCTCGTACCGCCGCTCGGACTCCCTTCTGCAAGATTTGCCATGACGCCGGAAAGCCAAAGTCGGAATCACCAAGCCACTTCGTGAAGGATTCGCCGGGTCCGGACGGGATCGTCGTGTGTCCCTACCTGCTCAGCCTGAACTGCCGTTACTGCAAGGAGAGTGGCCACACCGTCAAGCACTGCCAGAAGCTGAAGGACAAGAATGCGCACGCCGCCGCCGCGGAGCAGGCCTACCGCACTCCCCAGGCCAAGCCCAAGCGGTGCAATGGCTCGATCTGCAAGGCGCCCCGCAAGGCGCCCCTCAAGTCGGGGTTCGCTGTTCTCGCCGATCTCTCGGCCGAGAGCGACCCCAACGCCGACCACGTCGACCCGAACCCCACTCCCGGGGGGCTCGCGCCCCGCAAGCTCAACTTCAAGGCCCGTGGAGCTTGGGCGGCTGGTGCGCCCACTGCTCGTGAGCCCGTGCCTGTTATGACCCCGAGTCAGATGGCGGCAGCGCCTCTCCCCGCCATCGAGGACCTGGACGATAGCTGGATGGCCAGTGCCACGGACGAATGGGGTTCCGGCGAACTGGACATGGGGGCGCAGGCAACCCGGGTGTGCCCTCAGTGATAGTGTGCTTGTCGTGTCGTGTGTTTGTGAAAAAACAAAAAACCATAAATAGTGTTCGTGTTTTGCTTGTCTTTTTTGTTTTGCTTCGCTTACGAAGCACTGCACGTCGCGACGACCGGCACCGCGCCACAAAGCGTCTTCACCTTCTGCAGTAGCCATGTGGCAAAGCTGGTCGCAGTCTGGACACTCACGACTCCGAGCCATACAAACAGTCTGAGTAAATACACCATGCCCTCCGCAGTGCAGCTGACTCCGGTCCCAATCGAGGAGGTTATCTTCGTCAACCACGGCATCTCCTCCGCACTTCCGCCATTCTTGACCCACATATTGTAGTAATCCGCGACCGTCACGGCGACGGTGTTCACGACGCCAATCGCGGCCAGCGTGTCGATCGCCGTTCCCAGCATTTCCACCCAGTCCGTCGCACTCATTTGGAAGTTCAGTTTGGTTTACTCGTTTTTATGACGGGAGAGTGATGGATAAAGTATCAATTTTTCAGAAAATTGATACGGTAATACAATTGCTAAGGCGCAAAAAGCAACAGGATAAATATGTCAGAGCCCGTTAGCTGGGTTGGTCAGCGGTGGCAAGAAATAGTGTCTGGATGGCGCCAGGGCATCACGCGGGGTGGGAAGATGACTAAACACGTTGTCGAAGGGGCGTGCGGTCGCTCGGGCGCTCCATGCAGATGGGAAGTGCGACGGCTCGAGATGCGCGAGGCGATGGCGACAACAAGGTGCCCACCCGGGGTTGTGTTCACGTGCATTAGTTGCGCCCGGGAGGGTCTCACGGATTATGTGCCATGCTCGAACGCCAGCCACCTGCCGAACCCGGTGGAGCACGGATCGCTATGTGGCCCTTGTGCGGTGGACTGGTGCGTGGTATACAACGCCACCGACTGCCCATCCTGTCGCAACCCCCGCTATCGGGCCGAGAATATCAGGCTCAACGTCTACATGCGCAGGCTGGGATGGGGCAACAACTTGTGGCGTGAGATTCCGAGGCTGTTGGGCTTCCTAGGGCTGGAGGGCGCGAAGGAGAAGCTGACCTCCCTCTACGCGACCTTCGCGCAGGGTGCGGCCAAGAAGGCGCTGGAGACGATCGAGAGGCTCGGGGTGGTCAAGTACATGGAGCAACACGGGATCGGTGGAATGGGACTGTTGGGCTTCTATGACTGGCTCCAGCGCACGCAGCTCGTGGCAAGCAGTAAGGTAGCAGCGGTTCTGCATGCGATGCCCATCGCCGCGGTCGCGGAGATCGGTGCGTGTCTCGCCTTGTTCGTGCTTCTGGAAGTGTATCAGATGGTCAATGGTCGCGATGAGGATTTGGCCTGCATGGAAGCGGCGATGCGTCAGAAGCTGCCCTACGTTCTGATCGCGGAGGTAGCGTTTGGAGCAGGGATGGTGACGGAGGTCGGTCACCTGCTTCTGCGGTGTGGACTGGTGATTCCCGCGCAGGGCGTGTACTGGCTCTGGCGTGCCACGGTTGTGTCCACGAAGTGGTTGTGGTGCCAGGAGACCGAACACACGTGGGGAGATGACGACCCGAACGTGCTCGGACAACCCGAGGGGTGGAGCCTCGTGGGTCTGCTCCAGCACCGGTGGCGCGAGTGGTGGGGCGATAACCGCGCACTGCCCCCGGCGCCTGCCGACGATGATCAGGCGGCCCCGGCAGACGATGCTGATGACGGCGACGATGACGATGACGACGATGGCCGAGGTGGCGAGCCACCTGCACTGACGGACGACCCTGACCGGGCACTGCTGGCCGAGGCAGCTCAGGGTCGCTGTGTCCGCACCCCCGCATAGGAGAAAAAGGCGCTCGACTCAATATTCGTTTTTCTCAACTACCCTGAGTGGTAAATGACGTCTCCTACTGCGACATGTCGGTCAAGCCAATCTCTTGACTTTATTACGATAATGGGAACCGTGGCGATTTCTTCTGGAGTGGAAGCGCGGGCCCTGATGTAACACTCGGCCTTCGCATATTGCGTTCTATGCCAGATGAACACGCGTGCCGGAAGACGGGAATGCACCGTGACCTCTACACTCGGGGCCCGGCACATGGGACACGTCCGAGACTTTTTGTTCCACGTGTTGACACAGAGAGCATGGAAACAAGTGTGCGAACACAGGTACGGAGGTTCCCCGGGTTCAGAACCCCCTTCCACAGTTTCGAAACAGATAGCGCACGTTATTTCAGACATTTCAACGGCGGCAGCGGTATCCAAAGACGATGCCAATCGTAGCACACACGGCGATAATAGCCGCGACTATAATTATGGCCTCCAGGCCAGATGTCATGTCTCTTGTGTTCGTTGTATAAGGCCAGATGGAGTTGGAGCAATCAGTTTTATGGTCCAGGGTCGCCCGAATTGAAGTGCCCAACACGAAAAGGACCGCTCCGCGCATGTACCCACTTTTCGATGGCGCAGCCTTTGACTAGCATACCTTCTTTTGGGGGGACCTCGCGCCGCACGGCGTAGCCGGGTATTATATCTCCGGTGGTGGAATCCCACTCACCTTTTCTATCCCACCAATTCCAATCCAATCCCGGAGGCGGAGCGCCCCAAGTATCAAGCGCCTCTTTTTTAGCAAAACGGCGCACATACTCTCGCGATAGACCGTACAGCGTACTATTGCAATACTTTAGATGAGGCGTGCTCTGAGGCCGGCCGGAGTGATGGTGGTGAAGATCATTGTACCAGCCAGAACTTATCAAGCGCGCGCGGAAGAAGCCATCGCGTATGCTGCAGAATAGCATGCCACGGGTCAGGTCGCCCGGCCCGCACCACATCTCGTCGGTAGGCTGCATCATACCGATTTTCTCAATGATGATTCTCCAAATGTCCTCAGGGAGGGGCGGGCATACTGAGGACATTTCTCGATTATTCTATGATAACTTCTCGCGAGTTGTTTCCAATAGCTCTTTCTAGTATCGCGCGGGATTTGCTCTTGTTTGTCCACGCACAGGACCGTTTGAAGGTAATCCTCTTGTACTCCCGCGCCGTGAGGAACCACATTACGCAGCCTGCGTCGAAGTGTTCGTCAATCGTGGTGTTCTCAATAACTATGCTTGCGTTGGCTTGAGGATGCGTCTCCCAATCCCACTTCCCTTCCCAGTATGCTTTGTTTTTCTTTGTGTCGAAATACTTCAATCTGGCTTTCGCGACAACACTGCCGTCTAACGTAATGGTATTTGTGGTTTCGTCCACTGTGATGCCTAGCATTAACAATTATGGGGTTTTCCTTTTAGACGTTTGACACGAACCTAGGTAGTACAGTACCTATGAGCGAACGTGACGGACTGCCAGAGCACGTGACGTTAGATGATTTGTCTTTGAGCACAATCAGCAATGAAGGGCGCGGCATTACTAAGAGGAAGCATAAGCCGAAGCAGCATAAGCCGAAGCAGCATAAGCCGAAGCAGCATAAGCCTACTGTCCCAAAAAAGGAGAAGGATACCCCCGTGCCCGACTCGTGGGAGGAGCTCAGCGATTAGTCTCGATGAAAATTGACACGCACTGGCGTTGTCCCACACAGTCAAACAAGATGGACAGTGCCTTCGATTACCTGTTAGACCGGGTGCGGTGGGTCGCTATGCACGACCTAGACGAGCACCAAATAAATGTCACGTGCTGTCAGAATAAATACCTAGAGGTCACGTTCAAAAAAGGATTATACCACATTAGGCCCTACGCAGACGGTGTGTGGGTCGGAGCGGCGGCGACGGCGCCTACCCCTGAGGAGCTCGCGCAGGTGCTGTTGGCGATGGGTGCGCACTCCGCATAGAACTGAAACGACGCTGGCGTCCTTACCCACTGAAAACACACGGATGAGTTCGACGGCTGCCCCCATCGAGGAATGGAGCGCTGAAAGGCAGCGATGTGGGCTGGCGCACGAAATAAAGGGCATGTGTGACGCGGCGGACGAGCTCACGGCTGGGGGAGAGGACATTTGGGGCTGGTTTAGGAACTGGAGCCCCCCTGAGGGCCAAGGCTACATTTGGTGCGAGCACCCGTGCAAAGACAAGCTGCTCGCGCATCGGCTGGTGCGGCTGGAAGGGCACTCGGGTGGGTCACTGGCGATGTGCATGCGAGCGGTGCAGGCCATCGCGCGACAGGGGTTTGCCAACTGGAACAAAAATTGAAGACTTGCGTCGTTTTACGTCAAACGTAACGGAAAATGGCTAGCGATGGGACCCGTCCTAACGCATCGCTACCTTTTACAGAAGGAGTAAATTGAAACATATCTACCCTTTGTTTTCTGTTTGACGTCAAACATGCCGAAAAAGGGGAGAGACTCTGCACCCTTCTCTCACTTGTACGGAAAGAAGGTACGCAACCCACACACTTTTCAGCGATGCCCTATGCGGGGATGCGATAATTGTCAGTGTCTTCTGTGTGGAAAGGCGCTGGCGAATGGAGAGCAAGACACGTGCGGGACGTGTGTGCGGGAAAACGACTTCGGTAGTTACAGCAAGGAAGAGGTGACGGCATGGATGAAAGGGCTAGCGTCGATGCACAAAATGCAACTGAAAAACGAGCACTAAGAAAAAGGCACCAGCACACCTTCGGGGGGGGGTATTGTCTTGTGGTAGAGTATAATGCATTTCGTTCGCATGTTAGAGCAACTTGCGGGGGCGGCGAAGAAGTTGTGTGCACCTTCTCTTGTTTATCTGGTTCTTTCTGGTTTGACATTGGTATGGATGGTACTCTCCTTTTCATTCGTGTTCCACCCGATTGACTTCCTCGGCAAGACGGCGTGGACTGGACTGTGGACCTACGCGCTTGATTTGATCTGCAAGCGGGGCTATGAAGGTTTAGCGTGGTTACTGGTTTTCTTACCTTTCATTATTGGCGGGATAGTCCTATTCGCCGTGGGAGGGTCCCTTTATGAGCTTGTGCGGGAAAAGAGAGAAGACACGCTCAACTGAAAGACTTGCTACTGCTGATTGCACCCGCATGTGACTTGTCTATCTTCTCCCCTTGGTGTTACCCTGGCGGCGGGACTAACAGAGACTGACACATGAGCCGGCGATTGAGGCTCATCCCTGCCGCGGCGTCTTCGTCGGCCCTCCCCATTGCAACGTTGTGAATGTCGAGCAATCACCATGTCGCGTAGTTCCTTGCCAGCGGGTAGGTTCTGACCCTCTTGCAAGCTTCCATCGTTTGACGATGATCTCTCATTGTTTCTGCGCCACCGGAACCCCTTGTCCTTCTTCTTGTCGCCTACGCTGGCTATACCAAGCCATTTGTACGTCTCTTCGAAGTCGCCTTTCTGCAAGCTGTCAATAAGGTTCTTATTCGTGCCCATCCCGGTAAGCTCTAGAGGGATACATATGCTTCGCATCATTGGAAAACAGTAACGCAGCGGATCGCAAACAAAGTTGATGAAGTCGTGCAGCCACATTCGTATCTTGTGGTTCATGATCTGCTCCGCGATGAAGATCTCGCGAGCGAAAGTATCGTCTATCAGCGAGTAGGCCGTGTTAATTGTGAGAATAACACTGATTATCTTACGCTTGCGCTCGAACAAGCTCTCCAAAACAGGCTCATATTCCTTCGGCATTTTGCATCCGTTTGCCTCCTGTATCGCATCGAGATGCCTAATTTCATTCTTAGTGTTCTTCAGTGTCGTTAGTACACGGGCTTTGAAGTCATCAATCTTCTTTATTAGTAAGAAGATGTTAGTATGATAGATCATGGGATACCTGTAGCGGATAGGACGAGGAATGATGAACTGATTTGTCTTCTTTATGTCCTCGATACGTTTCTCGGTTTCCTTGACGAGTTTTCTTACCTTGTCCAGCAACTGGTTTTGGGCGATCTCTCTCTTCTTAGTTATGTCTTTCCAGACTTCCTCCACGTTTGACGCAATCCATTGATCTCTCTGTTCTTTGGTCATCTCCAGCTTTCCCACAGCAAGCTTCTGAAACCGATCCGTCTTCTCGTACAGCATGCGTTGCTGGTGCCCAGCATCGAGTATAGGGTCTCCAAACAGCAGAACTTGCCCCGACTCAAACTCCATCTGCGTCAAAAGAGTGTCATACTGGTGGGCAGATATTTTGTGAGCCTCTGACTGCGCATCCAACTTCAAGTAGTTTATGATTGCCAGCATGAAGGCAATGAGAGCATTGAGACTGGCAAGTATCAAAGGCCCCATGGGAATGTGATCCGTCACCTGGGATAAAACAGAACACAAGGCCGAAATAAAGATCGCAGGCAACATGAGATAGTTAAGTTTAACAGTTGTCGTGTGTTGCGCCTCCATACAGATATGCTTTTGTCCTTTGAGAAAAGTAGCGAGTATGTCCAGTGAGGAAGAGATTTTATGTAAAGGGTCGGGATCGTAGTACTTGCCGATCTGTCGTCGGATGTAGTTAAAGGATAGCTTCTTGTACCGTAAGCTGGGTACGACCCCCGTATCGCGGTCCATGTATTGAAGGGACTGTTCTCTGTTTGACGATGGGTACGAGTAGACATCGGACGCGGAGAGGTCGTCGCTATCAGAGTCGGACGGTTCGCTGCGGCTGCTGCATCCCACAGCACCGACCTTAACAAGTCGCGGTCTACGGCTGTAAACGGTGTTTAGTACAAGAGGCGTACCCGTTGTTGGTGGTGGTGGTGGGGAGTGACGTGGCGTGATAATTGGAGATACGCGGTAGGACCCCGCGTTGCTGTCATCAGACAGGTTGGGGACTTCTGCTTCTATGTCCAGCGCGTCGTTTTCAGCAACCGCCAGCCTAATCCCCTCATCGTCACCATCAGACATGATTTATAATATCCATATAATTTATTGAATGGGTCACGCCGTAATAGTAATGGATGTAAACGGATGTCCTATAACCGGCAGACGTAGTGTTACGTACCCACATCTGCTGCTAAAGGTGTACAGAAGCCCCGCTGAATACAAAAGGGACAAGGCCACTGCGGGTGAGTGGTCATTTCTAGGCCAACAGGTGAGAGAGATGAACAAGTCCTTGTGTCAGGGAGGCATCGCTAGCGGGTTCTTTTCCTCCGAGAAGCATATCGATGAGACCAGTCTGGTGTTCCTTTTGTACGGGGTGCCGAGCAAAGGAAGAGAGAACTTGTATGCGTTTGCTCTGTGTAATGATCTTACGCATGAGAGGCATCGTGACGAAAGAGAGGACAACGAGAGCTCAATTTATCTGGACGCCATCTGTGCGAACCCAAGACAGATACGGGAGGACAGGCGCGTGGCGATGAAGGTATCGGCAGGCAAGATACTCATCAACGCGATAGAGAACTATGCGCGAAAACACCGCGTTGAGATGGTCAGACTGTCGGCGTTGCCTTACGTCGTGCACTACTACAGGAAGTTGGGCTACCGCCATATACACGGCGGTCGCACCGCGGCGGATGAAGACAAAGAACTTACACGACTAGCAGACGCTACATCGATGATGCGTTTCACTGACAGCGATGCGCTCGAAAACGCGTACAAGGTCGAGATGGCACTGGCGTTTGGCATGCTAGGTAGTGAGGAGGAGAGGAGAGCGGCCGACATGAGGAATCTAAATGCGTACTTCCCTTCGTACCGTTTCTTTCCGGACGAACGGGATCGCTCCCGTATGAGGGCACTGCCACGGGACTACTCGTTGGGAGACCTCGACGGCACTCAACATGGCGATCGCGAGATCATGCGGGATATCGTGGCGCTAGAGAGGATGGTTAACGAGAAGCTTTCGGAGAGAGGGGGGGCACGGTCGGGAGAGAGCGGTATGAAGTTGAAAGACTTCTTTGCGGAGCTGGTCCGTCAGCGTTTCGCACTCGATTGCGAGGATGACGGGAGAACTGGTCGTCTGATGATCGAGTTGGGGGATTGGGATGAGGCCGGGAAAACGGCGGAGCTTGCATGTGACCAAAATGGCTACACGATGAGGAAAAACATCAAGAAGGAGCCACATCTTATAAAGTGTACGGGCGCGAGAAAGGGGGGCGCATCCAGGAAAAATGTAAGTAGAGTATACAGACGAATGGCGAGAACGCGAAGACATGGACACAAGACGCGGAAGGCAGTTCCGTGGGCTGGCTGGGGAAAGCTTGCCCCCCAGGGAAAGGAGCGCACTCGGATGCTGCGCGACTGTGGTAAGAAGTGCTTCCTGGGCCCGAAGAGAAGCTTTCCGATCTGCGCCAAGGGGACATGTAAGGTAAGCAAGAAGGGCGTGGCGGCTGCCTACGTGCGTGCAAGACAGTGGGGCAAGAAGGCGTCCTCTTACAAGGGTAAGGCGCGGCCGACCCACCGGCGGTCGGTCTACACGCGTGTGGCGAAGAAGGCGCGGAAGATGATGAAGGGGGGTGCGTGTGCGTGCGGTGTGTAGAGAGTTATTAAGGATGGCCCGGGCCCGGGGAGAAATCTTATCTCATTAAGAAGTATAACCATGGGTAGATACTACCGTAGACGTGATAGCCGTAGACGTGACAGCCGTAGACGTGATAATCGCCGTACTCGCCGTAGAATGCCGTGGGCGGGCTGGGGTAAGGTTGCCCCCCAGGGCCACGAGCGCACCGTTATGCTCCGTGACTGTGGAAAGAAGTGCTTCCTGGGGCCGCGCAAGAGCTTCCCGATTTGCACCAAGGGGACCTGCAAGGTGAACTCGAAGGGTGTCTACGCCGCGTACATCCGCGCGCGTCAGTGGGGCAAGCGCCGTTCCTCGTACAAGGGCAAGGCGCGCCCGACGCACCGTCGTCGCGTGTACACTCGCATTGCTCGCGAGGCCGACCGCATGCTGTACCGTATGGGCGCGAAGCGTGGCGGCACTAGGAAGGGTGGCCGTAAGCACCACAAGCGCAGCCACAAGCGCAGCCACAAGAGCCGGAGATAGACAATGAAATGTTGATTTAATTTTGAAGAATAAATTAAATCACACGATTGGACTACAGCCACGTAATTATCCCGCTGACTGGCAATGCGTTTGCTGGAGGGTCAGGCACTGTAACGGAGACTGTTGCAGTCGGCTTGACCTTGCCTTCAGGGAAGTAGAAGTCGTTTCCACTATTTAATAGGAGACCGGTGGGATAGGTATTGGTAGAGTCATGAACATTGAAGACAGCACCCGAACCGTTGAACTTCGACCAGAAGCAAGAGCCGTATTTCCCTGCGGGGGTGTAGTCGGTTGTGTCACCGCTGCTGATGAAAGTACAGTTTTTGACAATTGTCTCAGCACTGTTATCAGTCGATAGCACCGACATAGAAATCGCGGCGCCACCCAGTAAGTCAGAGCCGGCAGAAGGATCCTGCCAGTCGCTATTCAATAGCTGATTGGCACGTGTGAACGAACATCTATCGAAAGTTATTGTTCCAGCAGAGTTCCAGTTCACACCCGCAGCCCAGTTTGTACCGTTCGAAGAACAGTTTGAGAAAAGATTATTACTACCTCCAATATTCAAGAATGCACTTGCTCCAGCGTTCAGTGAATGGCAATTGTCGAATGTGCAGCCGACACATCCCTTATCACTCTCATATGAGCCGCTGGCGAAATAGAAAGCATTATCCTCACAATTTTTCGAAAAGCACTCGGATATGTAAGCGGATGTTGTATCTTGGATGCGGAAACCTCTGCAGTTCCTCCCGGCGAACTCTGCCTCTGTACCCTCACGTACATTCCTCATAGAAGGCCATGAAGCTGACGGAATTTGCGGCGCATCTGTGTAATCGACTTCGCGAATGCGCATTGCACCGCCAGCAGTATCTGATCCAGGGCTATCTTTACCACTGTATCCTTCGAGGAACATGTCGAACATAAACGTGCAGGTTCCAAGAGTGTAAATACAATAATCGTCGAGGTAACCGGATTCGTTAGGTACAGTAAAAGCCCTAAAGTTAGATACAATGAACACGTACGGTCTGCCTATGTCAGCTGGAGAAGTCGTACCATAGTCCACACGGAAGTCCTGCCAGGTAGGCAGGCTACCAGCAGTGGAAGTTCCCTGTACTAGGATATTGACGTTCGATGCGTCGTAAGTACCCGGAGGTGCATATGCGCCCACTGCCGCACCCGTCACGGAGTCGGTAGCGTCGTTTAGTACCGGTATTAAATCTGTGCCCGCAGGGATTTGTCCATTGACATTAACGATGTATGTACCGGCGGCGTTGCCCATCGCAGCGTGGAATACAGCGGTGGCGGTGTTAGTATTCGCGGGCACGCCCTGCAGCGCGACGTTGGCGAGTACCACGCGAATGTCTATTTTACTTCCGTAGTTATTGATTAGGACGTAGTACTCCACGCCAGTGGCCAGAGTGTGTGTCCCCAAGTAGTTCATGACGAAGGACCGAATGGCGGCCTCATTCACAGCGTTGGTGTTGAGATATCCTTCTAGATGTAGGATTGCAGACCCGGTAGACACCCAGTCGGTCGTGATCGTGTTAGCGGAAAAGAAGGCCGCGTCTATAGCCAATAAGAGTTCATCGGCAAGCGCAAGTGCCGACGAGTAAGGCACGCTCACGAGGTCCAATGACCCTCCACATTTCTTGATGAGGTTCATGCGACCGATGCCGCCGGAGCATGGGTTAACGGACAGCAGATGGTTCGCGCCCATGTAGTTCTTCTGGGAGGCCGGGGTGTAGCCCGCGGCAGAGGGCAAGAGTTTGCCTCCTCTTACGACGGACATTCTGTACGTCGAGTTTGACGGCCCTCCGACACGTGGCGCCAAACCACCCATGATGCCGAATATGTTGGTGTTGTTGGCGATCGAAGGAGTGTTGCGAGCTCTTCGAGATCCGTTCATCAGTCCGACCGGCATTGTATTATAGCTTGACATATTATTACAAGTGGGGAAGATGAATATGCCCGGGACAGATCGTGCTCATTGTGTTGTATACATCTTCACTGCAACAGGACTTCCTTTGAACGGATGGATCCAGTGTTGCTTCGCTTGTTCGAGTGATGTGACGAGCGATACGTTCCTATTCGAACTCTCAGAAGACGAAAGACGTCGCATCGGTCCGGACAGGGAGGTGCACGTACACGTGTGCCCAGCGTATCAAGTTGGACGAAGCCAAAAATAGGAACTACGTATCGAAAGTGGCCAGATATGTCCGCAATGACGTCTAGGTGCCAGTGGACCCTAGACCATCTCCACCCCGGTGTGTGACCGAGAGCTTCGTTTCATCTGTGACGACTTCCACTAAGAATGGACTAAGATCGCCAGCACAGACCTGCACAAGTCGCTGCCTAGGCTCCAGCGTCACACTACCCGCGGACGCATTGTCAAACAGACCCATCAATTCCCCTCGATACCCCGCGTCGATGATCCCGACAGAGTTGCTAAGTCGTAGGGGGGTTTTTGATCCAGTGCTGGACCTCGGATAGAGATAGAACCCTCTGGGGTTCGGTCCTTGCATCGCACACTTTACTCCTAGAGGTACTTTGAAGGACCACGTCTGTGGAGGCACCGTCGTTTCCTCGCTGTGGGGGAGGATAATGTCAAACCCCGAGTCAGGATGAGAGCCAGTGAGAACCATATTGTTATGTGCGGCGGCACGAACCTGGTAAAGATCGACGAGTGTCGAGCAGGGAACGGCTTTGTCGCCCAGCGCAGAGACACAAGGGCATAGCTGAAGTGTGAGAAGTGCCATTAGCAAATCTTGCTTCTCATGCTTCTAAACGGATTTCCTAGCCCACGTAGTCACTGGGCAGAAGCCCGGCGGCCTGAGCTTCTGCAGGTGTGTTATACGCTTTGGTGCACGCGCCATTCCCAACATTCATTGGGAAATGGGTAAACTTGTCTCGGGCGCGCACTACCTGAGTGAATAGACAGTTGTTCTTCATGAGTTGTCCGCGATTGTAGTCGCGATAGGACATGGGGGTGTTATTAGTTGTTTTTGTAAATGGCGTGCGAGGCATCAGCCGTGAGCCAGCTCGGGGCATCGTCGTGCAGACAACTGAGCCACTGCAGTCCAACGGACCAGCGTCGTTAGTAGCAGGGACACACTCGGCGATGCTCCTCGAAAGCCGTGCAATCCGCTCGCCGCCGCTCTCGCCTTGAGGCTGCACCCAGGTGTACGGATATGTCGTATTAAACACAACACGAGGGCATACAAACTCGTTGGCAGCCTCGTTCCATTTACGCGCGAACCGTGTGGCCAACATACCCTTCGTGCTCTTAGAGGCCTTCTTGATGACTTTCGAGTCGTTTGTGCAACAAGATCCCCCTAATATTGTTTCTCTGTAAGTATCGCAACATCCCCCGTGACCAACCGGGCCGTCTCCGCGGAATGGCGTGCGAATTGGGGTGCGCATGAGGTCTATGTTACCGACGCCCCGCCCGTTACGGTATCCCCCAACCAGAGAGAAACCGTCCTTTCCCCTAGACTGAGGCGACGTGATGACCCTCCCCTTCTTGGCAAATGTTGCGAGAGACATGTACGTATACAGTACGGTGAGAATATTATGTGTCACGCATACACGAAAGAACGATCTGGAGGCTTATCTAACATGCAGCGGCGCACCAAATAGAATAGGGAGGATGGGAACATCTCATCGATGTTGCGCACGCCGGCATCCACCCGCAACCACACACCCAATCCATACAAAAAAGCGTTGGGATGCATGGAGCACGGTATCTCTGTCGCGTGCTTCACCTCGGGCGCGAGATAAGAGTTGTTTCTACTGGGAATGAAGTCCAACTCCCAGTTACCATCCTCCAATGGGAATGTCTTCCAGCGAAAGGTCGTATCACCCCCTTCAGTGACGATGTCATCCTGTGACGTTATAATCGGAACTCGGCCGCGCGCTAAAAGCCCACGCCATTGTTCCTCTATCTCGAAGATGACATCCATACTTTTTAGAATAAGCCCTGTTTAATCTAAAAAAAGAATAATTGCTGCATCCGTACCTGCGCCGCATCCATCTCGTCCTTAAGCTGTCCTCGTTGTCCTCGCTGTCCGCGCTGCTCCTGTCCTCGTTGTCCTCGCTGCTCTTGTCCTCGCTGCTCTTGTCCTCGCTGCTCACGTCCTCGCTGTCGCCCCTCATCCTCATCCTCATCCACATCCTCATCCACATCCTCATCCCACAGTGCCACCGCACCACCCACGCGCCCGCGTGTTCGCGTTGTCGCGGGGTCGGCACTTGTAGCACTTCCAATAGAATGGATAGGAATACACCAATTTGATGCACCCACCACTCAGCACAAGTCGCCTCAGAGCGTTCAATCGCTCAGTCTCAGGCCAGCCGGTGAAATGTACAAATATTTGACTGTAGGGTGTGCCGTGCTTGTCCGTCCTTGGGTTCACGACCACATGGGCGGCGCGGTCACATCCGAACAGTCCGGTAAAGGCCGCGCGAACCTCCCTCTGGCTCCATTGGCCAGTGGCTCGCGGGATACAGAGACTAGGGTTAGCCTCGCGATCCGTGTCAACAGTGTGATCCATCACTTATCCAGTGGTCTTTACGACAATGCTCATCGGCATCACAGATCAATTTTCACTACTAATGTGAGCAATCACCGCTATATTAAGAATGCTGCCTCCTACAAGTTCATATACGCGTATTGGACAAAACCTAGTCGACTACCGTGCGTTGGCTGTGAGGAGACAATGAACTGTACGCATTTGTCTTTAACTTGCTTCGACCTCAATTTCTATTAAGGATATAGAGGGGAAACCGGGATGAGTCCTAGTTAGAAATGTCCACACCATACCGTCCGCCGCCAAGTACTAAGGCCCCGCTCCATAATTGTTTTCAGGCAAGTACTGCCGCCGCCACCCCGCCTTTGCCAGATTTGCTCGATGTAGAAAGCTTTCCAGCTCTTCACGCTGGCGACGTTCGTCCCGGTGTGTGGGGGTGTAAAGGCGCCCGTCGTGCTGGACCGAAAAAGGAGAGGGCGTCTGGGCCAAGCGTTTGGTGGGAAACAGCACCCCCGGGGTGGATGCTGCTCACTCCTAACTGGGGTGGGTCCGGAGTGGACAAGGTATTTTGCGATTACGGTGGTGATAGCGAGCATGAGGAGGTGATCCGCTCGGAAGAACTGCGACAACAGTGGTTGCGAGACCCAACAAGGCGACACATCCAGTGGATGCAGGAAAAGGAGGCCCTTCTCGCGGATATCGGCGACATGACACCCCACAATGTGATCCTCTTCCAGCAGCGGGTTGAGTACGAGCCTCCGAACTTGTTGGATGATGACTGCGCGAGCTCCGATGAGGATTGGCAAGACGGGGAGTAAGCGTTATGATGGCTCGAGTCTTTTGTTTACACATGGTATGTCAGAAGAGCTTGACTGGCTCGCGGAATATGACCAAGACGCAGAGGACTATGCACCCTTCCAAATCGCTCATCCCGAAAAGGTGAGAGTGTTCTTGTTGTTCATGGACCCAGGGTACAAGTTGGACAGGGTAAGCAGGCGGCAGGGACCACTTGTAGCAGGTGTGCTAACAGATGAAGCAATGCGAGTACTTGCGCCAGGCAAAGTATCCGCTACGGAGGGTAACTATAGCAAAATGGGCACGTTTTACTTCGCAACAGACCTCCAGGAGGAGCCGACACAGAACCAGACAGTCTGGGGGAAGATCGAAGAGCCATTGACCGGATTCGAAGTAGCTTTCCCGAAGAGCATCCAAGCGATGCACACGTTAAATGCGGTCTACGTCATGTACCAAAGATCGTGTTTGAAACGTCCTAATCCTGCTAAGACGCGCAGAAAGGTACATTTTAAGACGTCCTTAAGCAAGACCAGGCGGGCCATCGCATGTTAAAAATGAAACCGCTTAAAGCTCTATCCAATCCTATTCGTACCACGAATGGCTGCTGTTTTCATGTCATCTGACGCCCCGCGAGCGCGGCAGCTAGGTAAGAACGGTCAGCCCGAGTATCAGAGGACACAGAGACTTGAAGACTGGCGTGAGCAACTTACGCAGCTGTCCTTCCAACTAACCAGAACGAACAATACAGACACCCACGCGTCGTTGGCAAAATGGTTCTTCTCTATTATATCTGAATGCGCGAACAGCTACAAGCAGCCTGGGGCGACCCCAAGTCGTAAACTAGAGATGCTTGGCGTCCTCAACGATGCGTACGCACTGACGCTCTTTACACGCGATATTGTGTTCGGCAAAGGTGAGTATGCGCTAGCTTACATCCTTGTAGGCGAATGGCTCAGGTTGGGATTGCAGTGGTCTCCCGCGATCGATCTCGCTCAATGCGCCATTACGATGATGATGACGAGTGATGGCTGGTTCACTGAGGAGCGCTCTCATCCTTACGGGTCATGGAAGGACTTGAAGCACTTCTGGACCTATTTGCAATCTGACGCTTGGCGTACTGGGTTGTGTGATGTGGACGCCGCGGAGCTGGTTGAGAAAATGGAGAGGGAGCTTGTGGGTGCGGCGGTCGCCCAGTTGCATAGCGATATCCAGTCCAGCAACCCCTCTCTATGTGCTAAGTGGATGCCGCGAGAGAAGTCGGCGCAATCGCATCTATTCCGTCGTATGGCGGAGACTATGTTTGAGAGCTTTCTGGCCACGGCGAACACGGACGAATCGGAAGTTGCTGCAACCAAGAAGGCCTGTAGGTATTTCAGGAAACTGTTGTCGAAGTTGAACCAGGTGTTGGATACACCTCAGGTAAAGCAGTGCGCGGGGGAGTGGTCGACGATTGACTTTGATACGGGCGTGAGCAGTATCACTACGCGGAACCAACGCCGGGCTTTTCTCAATCTCACCAGGAACGGAGAACAGCGGTGCGATACCGCTGACCGTACTCAATGCGCGATTAACTTCAAGAGTCATGTGGAAGCCGCTGCTCGTGGAGAACGAAGGATGAAAGGAAAGCGTGTGGGGGTCGACGCTTTCGTTCGTGACGCGGTCCGGCTCGCCCGCGATGCGGAGGTCGGTGAGATCGGGGCGGAGGACATGACGACATTGAAGGCGGCGATCGACGCGCAGTGGAACGATGCGAAGAGTGTGTGCGGCTCACTCGGTGACTACGTCGCACTGGTCGACACATCAGGAAGCATGGAGGACGAGTGCGCGAGACAGTTGTACAGTGCAATAGGTCTTGGTATTCGGATTGCGGAGAAGTCACGGCTGGGAAAGCGTGTGCTTACGTTTTCTCACGCCCCGGCGTGGGTTTCTCTGGAGGACGTGGATGGCTTTTGCGACGCGGTCGCTCAGGTGCGGGAGGCACCATGGGGGTGTAACACTAACTTCAATAGCGCACTGACGATGATACTTGAGGCATGCGTGACGCGAAGGCTAACTTCCGAGGAGGTGAAGTCGATCACGCTCGTGGTGTTGTCTGACATGAACATAGACGCGGCTGAATGTGGTGGCGACGGAACGATGTCGGACTTGATTCGGCAACGATACCACGACGCAGGCGTCCAAGCAAGCGGTGAGCCGTGGGTGCCTCCGACCATTGTGTTCTGGAACTTACGCTCGACCGAGGGTTTCCCGTGTGTATCATCTCAAAGCAATACTACGATGATCTCGGGGCAGAACCCAGGGCTCTTACAATCTTTTTGCGAGGAAGGGTCCGGTTGCCTTAGCCTCTATACCCCATGGGAGGCGTTGAAGAAGGCTTTGCGTGGTGAACGCTACGCGCCGGCCAGGCGGGCCTTCGACTGGGCGACGGCCGCCGAACTTGCGCCCGCCAATTGGGGAACAGTCTAGTCAGTCAGTCAATAAGAACGTTGCTGTTAAACTTTCTTATCGACTAGTAGCAAGGATGTCATTTCATCAGATAATACAGCTGATGAGCCTTCACGGTCTTTATCGAGATAATGTAGAGGGCAGCGCACCCGCAGCTGCGGAGGAGACCGTCATGGAGCTGGAAACGGGCACCGCCGAAGCGCTGGGTGTCACGGGAGACACATGCCCTATACAGATGACTGAGTTCGAGAAAGATGATGACGTGACGAAGCTACCCTGCGGGCACATTTTCGCGAAGCAACCTATAGAGACATGGCTCCGGGAAAAGAAGGCTCAGTGTCCGTCGTGTAGGGCGCCACTGCCATCCACCAGCCAAGAAACAGAACACGCGGCGATCGCCGTCGGACGGGGTTTAGAACGGCAACTCCTACTTCATACCATGGGAGCTCTTATTGCTTCGCAGATGGAGGGAGGAGAAAACAGCGCTGACCTCCAGTGGGCGATTTCCAGCAGCATACAGTATAGGTCCCCACCCGCGTCGCACATCACGGACAGCCCGCCCCTCTCGCCAGACTAGATATCGTCGACACTAATAGGGGCATCGTCCATCGAGACGACGAAGCGATCGGTTCTTTTCCCTCTGGCGGCTGCTGCACCGGCGGTTGCCACGAGCGCCATCTCCATTTGCCGCTCCTCCTCAGTGTAGGCGTCGCCCATCAGACGCGCACCACCACCCCCTACTGCATCACCACCCCCTCCTGCAGCATCTTCCTCGATGAGATCCCGATATCCCTGCGTTTTCGCGTCGACAAAGTCAAACTCGCTGTGTTCACCCACGCCGTCTGGCTTGATCCCGGTGAGCGCCGATAAATCACGCTCTTCATTTGTCTGAACGAGCAAATCTTTCTCAGGTGCATTGTACACTTCAAGTAAATCACATTTCGCCGCTTTGCCGTGGGCACACCCCTCCCAGTCACGGACGCCTACCAAGACCCATACACCATGCGACAGCATATTACTCCGCTTGTCGCGCCCCCGGAACTTCGACCTCATGACACATGTCCGTGTCGCACCGTCCTCACACTTCACTGAGCACATCCCACCACCAAACACCTTCAAACAGACCGCATATAACTCTTCATCTTCGAGGGCGAGGCGAACGCCATTGACCATATTGAAGCTTTTGTTCTTCCCACCGTTCTTCTTGCCTTTGCGACCACCGCCCATGCTTGTCTGTATAAAAGAAAAGAAGCTGCTGGCAATTCATTTCAATTTTGATACATATGGAGCCGATTAGAACCAATCCATCCCATGAGCGTTGGCACGGAGATGTCTCCTTCCGACCAGTACTTGCTTGTCAAAACATCTCCGAGCCACCGCCCGGCGGGCGTCGTGCGCCCATCATCCATCTCATCTATTTCGAAGGGGACACATAGTTCTCGCACTTTTTCCGGCTGTTCATCCGGGTGTACCCAGTACTCATCGTGGAAGAGCTCATCACTGTCGTCGTCTTGGAAAACCAAATGAGAAGCATCCCAACCCACCAGTGGCCGCGGAGGGAGGAACCCCGAAACCGTGAGCCGTTCATGCCAATAAGGCGTGTCGCGGGCATAGAAGGAAGCATAAGATGCCCAGAGGTGATGAACATCTTGTTCCGGCGGGACGACGTGTCTGGCGAGATGGAAACTATGTAGATGCCCCGCCGCGGGACCATAGCTCACACGGCACCGCATTATGTCGTAGCGTTTGACATCATGCAACTCCGGCGCCAGTGGGGCGACCACTTCGTCCCAAATAGCTCTGTCCGCAGGAGAGGGCAATATTCGCACCGCCGGTCGGCGTTCCGACGAGGGGAACCGAAGTTGCACCATGTAGGCTAACACAGAGTTCCAATTGTTTGCGCGAATGAAAGCGGTGGGTGCCTTAGCGCGACAGAGACAACTAAGCACTTCTCCGATGTCGATAGGCGTGACGTCCGTGCGGGTTACTGGAGCGAGATACGCACAAATATCAACCCAGTTGCCTTTGACCCAAGCTATAGCAAACTTCCGGACAGGCGCCGGCAAAGAGCTGAGCTCGGACACTACCGCAGGTGGTCTCCCGGTGAATACGTGTTGCGGACACACACGGTCGTCGAGCAGTTGTCGAAGAGCGAAGACACTAATATCCCACTGAGCCACTCTCATGTTCTTTACAACGGCTAATAGGCTGTCCGTACTGGCTCCGCTCTCATAAAGCTGTTCCTTTCGTCGGATGAAGTCAAACATATTGGGGTTCTTGATGGAATAGAAGTCGTAGTAAATGTCCCACAACATTTCGAACGGTGTCCATCCCGAAGCATGGAACTCGGCAATCCAGTATATGCATTCTTCCGCGGGAGCAGACGTGAGGAGAGCTGTTGTTAACGCCAGCCGTGCCTCGTCGGCTAGATATAGAAGTCTTGTTAAACGAGGTCGAATCGCGGTCGGCGTCATTGATTGGCTCTGTTTGGTGTTACCGCGTTCTTTAGAGATACTTCAATTTTAGCTACTAAGTTTTCTGTACTAATAGTACAACATGGGCAAGGAATGGAAAGACTACGTCAACGAGGTGATCGCCGAGTTTAAGAAAGCAGGCAAGAAGGTGAGACTCACTGAGGTTCTCCCGATTGCCAAGAAGAGACGCGACGCTGACGGCGGGCACCCCCATAAGGGTCAGGCGAGTAAGACCAGAAAGGGCCGTAAGGACTTCGTGACCCACAAGGGTAACAAGAAGTTCAACCGGCGGAGCCATCGCCAGTCGCACGCCCAGGGATCGAAGACCAAGCGCAGCCCTTACCGGCGCAGACACAACAAGTCCAAGAAGCGCGGCGGCAGACGCAGCGGCAGACGCAGCAGAAGATAAACTAAATCTGAGTGAAAAGCACAAGCAGCGCAAAACCATCCCACTCGCGCCACCGTCCCACTATCTCTCGCCACTCGCTATCCCAGCATTTACCTTCATATTTATCACGTGTTTGACACCAACCTTCTTCTAAATGTGTCAAATATGCTCTCTCACCACTTTCTAGAAGTGGGTGGTGAGTGAGATAACACTCCCTTATTTCGTCAAGTCTTGTTTGGTGCAGAGGCGTGGATGGGCGTTCAGCCAGTTCCAAAAGGACATGCATGTCAAACGTCCAGCAATGTCGGTGGGTGGTGGTCTCCCCCCAGATGGCGAGAAGATGCATCCGTGCGCTGTCGTTACCAAGCTTAGAAAAGCATCTGATATCGATAGCTTGTGTAAAATGGGCCAAAATGGGAAGCCCCGATATGGCGCACAGCCTAAGGCTGTCGCAGGTGAGAGAGCAATGGGCAACGAAACTGGATTGCAACTGTTTGACGATCGCCCCTATCTGCAGACGCGCGTCATCTAGTGGAAGAGTGTCGGCTGTCGTCCATGCAGCGTTTGACAGTGTTTCCATGAGCGCGAGCGGCGCACCGAGGGATACCCCTTTGACCACACCCGAAGAGTTGCCTGCGAGCCGCCCGACATCGATCGGTTCATAATTAAGAATGGGCGAGGCCCAGTGACGCCAACCGGGAGCTCCTAAAAGCCTGTCGGAAACCCGCGCCGCGTTGCGCAAAAGGCAGGAGTCGAGACAGATCGTTTGTTGTGTTGCCGTCTCGGAACCCGCTGCTAAATCGGTAAAGGATAACAGGCGCACCATGTCACTTGATGGGTGGCAAGAGTAGAAAAAAGGAAGGAGCACGCGCTTATCCCATCCCTTCAACACTATGCAGTGTGCTTGCGCGACATCACAAAGTACCTGTTCTTGTACGTCTTTTTAACCTTTGCGATTATGTACGGGGCGTCGACATCATCGCATTCAAGCATGGTTTGTATTTCTGCTCGGATCGCCCGTTGACAAGTTCGACAGAAGTCGACGTACGACCCGGCCGGTGTGAAGTCATCACCGTCTATCTTCGAGAGAAGGTGCGCGTCCATGGTAGCCAGCAGCTCCCTGCCCATAGAGCGGTAAGTCCTGCGAGTGGTGGGTGCTGCAGGGGCACGCGGCTCGCTCTTGACATCTGACTTGTTGCGGAAGTAGTAACGCGCGCTCTTATACATCTTGTCCACGGGATCACCTCTGTATCCGCGTGCCCTCAGCCGCTCCGTCTCTCGGCCCACTTCTTCAGCGTTCTGGGTGAGCCATTGCATCCAGTTCGATTGAAACGTTTTCCGGTGGACGTCTTTATTGGCGCACGCAAACGTGGTGAGTTTTAACACCACCAAAGGGGTCATTTTGAACCGATACGTAAATGGGTCGAGTACAACTTTCGTCGTCATGATGTGGTAACAGTGTGTGTAGTCCGTACAATGCGTCATGCAGTTTCAATTTTTTTAGTTTTCCACACAATAAGTACAGGAAGATGCCCGACACGTACACGCTTTCGCTAGCCACCCATTTGAACACTAGGGATTCGTGCTATGAGAAGATCATCACGGTCGACAGGGAACCAAACGGGCCACTGTCTCAACACATAAAGAGACTTAACCCACCGCCACTATCACCCTTTGAGGTGAACACCTCCTGCTCGACACCATGTCGTTGCGTGTATGCGATTAAGAGCTTCGTAGACAGTTCGAGGCTGCTGCCGCCGCACGAAATCCCTCAGCTCTACAGCTTTCTGCAGTCAAACGGGTACAGCATCGACATCGCGGTTAGCCAAATGACGATGCAATCGGAAGTTCGGTTCGCAAATCCGTTGATATGCTTTATCACCTTCTAAACTCGAAAATTGATCGAAGTGGCCACACGTCCGTGTGTTACAAAAAGCAACACATGGAAGGGAAGCGGCAACTAGAACCTTATCCAGTGGTGGACCAAGAGCTAGTAGACGCTTACGTGGCGCAACTGTCGCCAATGGAGCGTCAAACTATGCAGATTGCACGGGAAGAGCTTAAGTCCTCGTTCTGCGTTGAGAAGAGTGTCGGGTTTCTGGGATGGGTCGCCAGTCAGTAGCGTCGACGAGATTGACGCTTCGTGCCGCGACGCTTCGTGCCGCGACGCTTCGTACCGCGACGCTTCGTGCCGCGACGCTTCGTACCGCGACGCTTCGTACCGCGACCGCTTCGGCGTTTTCTCATAGCCGAACGACGCCTCCTCCCTCCAGCTATTTCCTCCAGCTGTGGGCTGGGGCTCGGAATGGCCACCGACCGATTACCACTGGCCTTAGCCATGGAATCCTTCAACAAGCTCTTCACTCCTCGCGCTGCCGTCGTAACATTTCCAGTCTTTACATTTCGCAGCTCACTCACGCCACCAATGGCCTGTGTTGCTGTTGAGGAAACGCCTTGAGTGACTTCTTGCGCTACCTTTACCGCTCCCGCTACCAAGGTGAGAAACAACATAACCGTGTTCCAGACGAGCCCAACGCCTGGGATTTGACCTACTGCTGAGTTAACGACTCGCATCGCCGCGTTCGCACCCCGAGCGGCTATCGTCGACCCCACGTCTCCGGCAGCCAAAACCGCCTTTCCGGCAATTGCTTCTACACGCGGCGTTGCGATGATAAGAATCTCATTAGCTGCTTGTGTAAGCGCATTCGCTAGGGCTTCCAGCTTTTCCTTAGACTCCTCAGACTCGGCCATCTCTCTGATCACAACGGCAAGTTGACCCATCTGCTCGTTGACAATTGGAAGTGCCAAATTACGTCCCTGGGTCCCGATCGGAAGATGCTTCGCAATTAAACCATCTAGCAGTGACAACCCATCCTTCAGTCGTCCAGCGAGAAAGTCCATGCCAAGTTTAACACCCTCTCCTACCAGAGGTACGAGGCCAGTAGGAACGCCTTTCACCTGCTGAAGAGGCGGTCCCTTTGGGATTTTGGCTAGCGCAAGCTGACTCCCAGCGGGGGAAGGTATCAAAGACTTCGCTCTTGAAAACCTAGAGCCCAGTTCACCCTTTATCCCAGCCATACCGCTAGGAGTTACAGCGCCTGCCGCGGCTCTTTTAGCTTGACTAGCAAGTCCCTGTAACCGGCCTGAAACACCCTTGAAGTTCTCTTGTGCTTGTTTTTGAATACCCCTCATGTTCTGCTCTGCAACACTGGCTGCTGCTCTCTTCAATAGAGGGTTTCCTCCTCTCTGGCGCAAACGCATAGAGGGCTGCTGTCTGTTGAAGTCGTTGATGGCAGTTGCTACCCCCTTTAGAATGGAGCCTAGCAAGATGAGCAACGCCGAATCTAACCTCATGTCCTTCTTTCTGGAACCCGTCTCCATGTATACACAACTAGTATAGATGGAGGTTTTTATTTTTCTAGAGGGTCACACGCTCCTGCTGCATCTTCTTAAACGTAGCAAAGTCGATGACCTTTCCGTCTTCTGCCGGGGGAACGAATACTACTTCACGGGCACGCTGGAGCTCCTCCCAGTCAGCCAACTTCCCCCTGTACGAATACCGGTTCGACTCCTCCGGCACCAGCTCACCCGAACTGTCCGAGACCGCACGGGATTGCCCCCGCCCCTTATTGTAGCTTTTAAACGAAGCGAACACTGTGTCCCGTGGAGTCTCAGTTGGCTCTTCATCCCCCGCCGCTGCCGCCGCCGCCGCCGCTGCTGCCGCCGCTGCCGCCGCCTCTGCCTCCTCTGCCTCCTTCTCTTCTAAACACTTCTTCTGGCGAGCCAGTTGCTCTAAAGTACCATGATACACTTGCACGCAGTCATAAGCGCTTACATAGCTTCGACAAACCGTCTCCAGATACTTGTACGGCACGTCCTTCGTGTTGCAAAACCACCAAAAGCTCTCCGTCGTGTTGTCATAAAGCATGACCACATCGCCACGCGGTGTCTCTTCCGTCACATGAGAAAACGCTAGCGCATCCAGCATCTCCTTACTCAGCTCCTTTCCCTCCGCCTCCTCGAGCATTCCATCTATCTCATCCGCATACAGGTCTTCATATGGGACATCCGATTCATCGCTGGACGTGGTCTCGTATTGCGCGGGCCGGCGAGTGTCCTTTCGGTGTATCATCGAGATCAACCAGAGACTGCCGATCACCCCAGTGATGGAGACATACGCCACCGTAGTGAAGTCGTCCCACCAGCTTCCCGGTCCACCCGTGAGGCATGGGTTCGTGCCAACTGGACAATCATACATGAGCTTTCCCTATAAGGTAGGCCGAGCAATCTATTTAAGCCCTTGAAGCTCGCTTTTGCGGAATGCACACAGATCAGCGATCTCCTCTCGCAAATCCGCCACGGCTATTCGCTGATAATTACCGTTTGTGTTCTCCGGATGCATGCAGATCAGGAACATTCCGACCACTTTCACACCATAATTGGCCTCTAGTATGTACTTGTACATGTTCAGTTGCAACGAATAGTGCCAAAAGTTGGAGTCGGGCAAATGTGAAATACACTCCGTGTGCGAGAACTTCCCCACCGGATTAGTCTTGACGATCCCCTTACTCCTCTTCCAATCGTATATCAGCAAATCGCCATCGGCGTTCCTGAAAACCATATCAATCGAACCCGCCAGACGGAGTTCCTCGTGGAACACAGTCCACTCCGTCCTATACGGCTCTAAGTGGCCCCAGTCATTCAGGAAGTTGGTGAAGTAAGTGCGCTCAGGACACTGCAACCAGTCAAAGTCACCCGGAAGACATTGATTGTAATAACACTCAATGTCGTAATGCATCGCGGTCCCAGCTTTCGCTGCAGCGTCGCGGTTTATCTCCCATCCTTCCTTTATCTCATCAGGTGTCTTCCCGTAGTACTTGCTTTTGGGCCAGCGCATCGATGACATCATTTTCTCTATGATGCGATCGGCGTCAAACCTCTCGAAATGGACATGGTTCCATGTCGTCACCGATGTAAAACCCTCGTCACCGTCGATACTGTAAATGTGCGGCTCCTCATAGAACCTTATCCGCAAATCCCGCTCGTGCACATTGACCCGGGCAAGCAACGTTGGAAGGCCGCGCTCCTCCATGGTTAAATATGCACCTACATCCCGCATCGTTCTAATATCAATTTTATAGTTACGTGCAAGTAGGGGGCACTATGATGAAAAAATCTCACGTTAACATAAGGATGTCCTTCACCATAGAAGTGTCCTTCGACCTCCGTAAGCGCGCTCAGGTCAGCGCCTTCAGCACACAAACCCAAGAGATGGCAGAGAAACACGGGTGTGTTTCGCACTACGCGCTGCACGAGTGTGAAGGGCGCGGACGAGTGATGGAGCGGAACCATCACGTATTCATTTCCGAATACGAAGACATTGAGACAGCAGCAGCTTACGTGCGGGAGGTGAGAAGGACGCAATACCTCTACGTGGAAAGCATATACCGGGAGGATGGGAAAGTACAACTACTGTACGCGTCTCCTAGGTATTTGAAGAGAATGGATAAGGGGAACGTGCAAGCTTACAAAGCGAGTAGAAAAGCCGAGCAGGCCATGGAGTGCCCGCTCATGCTCGCGGTGCGCGTCGGATGATGTTACGTCGTACTTTCGCGTGCTGCGCTCCTGCGTGCTGCGCTCCTGCGTGCTGCGCTCCTGCGTGCTGCGCTCCTGCGTGCTGCGCTCCTGCGTGCTGTGCTCCTGCGTGCTGTGCTCCTGCGTGCTGCGCTCCTGCGTGTGCGGCGTCTGCGTACGGTAGGGCATCTCTTCGCAAGACTCGCCAACCGTGCCGTGAGGGGTTGACTTGCAGAGCCCAGACCCTTCACAAGTGTGGCTAAATCCGCGACTTCTGACTTACAAACACCGTCCCTGCACAAACGCATAGAGAGCACATTATTCTCCAAGGAAGCCGTTGCAGTCGTTGTCGTAGGAACTTCTCCGGTGGCGCGGCGCATTGTAAAAGAGCGGAAGATGCCTGTCATCGTCTGCATAATAGCGAGAAAAGAAGTAGAGCATTATATTCCAAACTATCACTATATGCAAGGCGGAGCACCGCGCAAAGATGAGGCTCGAGCGGTTAAGGAAGAAGCCAAACTCGCAAAGAAGGCTGAGCAAACTAGGATAAAAGAAGAGGCGGCTCTAGCAAAAAAGGAGGCAGCCCTCGCAAAAAAGGAGGCAGCTCTCGCAAAGAGGGAAGCCACAGCGGCCAAGAAGGCCGAGAAGAAAGTAGCCGCAGCAAAAAAGAGCTTGAAAAAGAGCACTAAGAAAAAGGCACCAGGCACCGGCACGAGAAAACTGAAGGGTAAAAAACTTACACTGGTAGAGGTGGATGACGGTGTGCTGGTTCAGGAGGAGAAGTTGAAGGCCGCCTGTGAAAGACACGCGAAGAAGACAATGACGGAAGGCGACGTCTTTTCTGATAGAGACAGCTCTAGAAAATTGAAGAGCAAAACTTCAAAAACTGTTAAAGCAAAAATGGCGGTATCAACAAAAACTAGGACGCTTAAGCGCAAACTGACGCTTGTGGAGAAACTCCCAGTGACAACAGATGTAAAGAGCTCGCGACCAGAGGAAACAATGAGCGCCCCGAAGCCGAAGAGTGCAGTACACCGTTACAATGAGGAGTTCATCGATTTGTTGGGCCAGCTGCGAGCAATCATGATGCAGCAGGGCGAGCCGTTCCGGGCGCGTGCCTACCAGAAAGCGATGGAGAGCATTATGGTCTATCCTGGAGATATCACGTCTGCGGTCCAAATCAAGGGGCTGAGTGGAGTGGGCAACATCACATTAGCCAAGATGCAGGAGTACGTTGAGACGGGCAAGATCGCGAAATTGGAGAAAGAGAAAAACAACCCGATCAATGTGTTGACGCAAATCTACGGGGTGGGGCCGAAAAAGGCGAAGGAGCTGATTGACATGGGTATTACTACCATCGCGGAACTGAAGACACGTCAGGACGAGACACTCAACGAGGCGCAGAAAGTCGGCCTGAAATATCTAGACGACATCAACGCACGCATCCCTCGAGAAGAGATCGTACGGTACGAAAAGGCTCTCAGTGGAGTGTTTGACAAGGTAACCGCGGCGGGTTCGCGTTTCGAGATCGTCGGCTCTTTCCGGAGGGGTGCTGCTCACTCGGGTGACATCGATATCATAGTCACAAACGAGAGCAACAACAAAAAAGGATCGTTCGACGCGTTCCTCGACAAGCTGATCCAAGATGGGTTTGTCACGCACGTGCTCTCCCGCGGAGCACACAAGAGCTTGACTCTCGCCAAACTCCCAGGAGAGACGGTATCGCGTCGCGTAGACTTTCTGTACACCACACCCACTGAGTTTCCCTTTGCCATCCTGTACTTCACGGGGAGCAAGGTATTCAACACCATCATGCGTCAGCGTGCGCTCGATATGGGCTACTCACTGAACGAACATGGCCTCTCTAAAATGATCGCGGGGAAGAAAACGACACAAATAGCCGACGAGTTCGGCAGCGAGCAAGACATCTTCAAGTTCCTCGGCATGAAATACAAGAAGCCTGAGGAGCGGAAGGACGGTCGCGCGGTGGAGCTCTCGAAGCCCGGCGAAGTAGATGAAGTGCAAGAGGACGTGGCCCCCGTTGCGAAGAAGACAATTGTGAAGGGAGCACGCTCAAAAACTTTGAAAAAGCCCCCCGTAGTGAAGGGATCGTCGGTAGAGAAAATGGCGGCCGACTTCAAGGAGAAGGGGATTGACGCCGTGAAGGCTTTGTCGGAGGTCGATCTCTCGAAACTTCTAGTGGCTGCTCAGAAGGCGTACACCAACGATAAGCCGTTCCTGACGGACGGACAGTACGATGTGGTCAAAGAGTACGTGGAGCGCGAATATCCTGACAATGACGCATGCCAACTTGTGGGTGCGGCGTGCGCGCCGACAGCCCGCAACAAGGTCACCCTGCCTCACATGATGTTCTCCATGAATAAGATTAAGCCTGACACGGGGGCGTTGCCCAAGTGGAAGGCCAGTTTCCCTGGAAATGACGACTATGAGATATCGGGTAAACTGGACGGGGTGAGCGGGATGTACAGCACGGAAGGGGAAACACCGAAACTGTACACGCGAGGAAACGGAAAGATCGGACAAGACATCAGTCACATCATTCCTCATCTCAACCTGCCCAAGACGAAAGGGATTGTCGTCAGGGGCGAGTTCCTGATCCCGAAGGTGGTGTTCGAGGAGAAGTACGCCGCCGAGTTCTCCAACCCGCGCAACTTAGTGGCGGGAATCATCAACGCACTGAAGAAGGCGGATGTGAGGAAATACAGAGATCTTGACTTTGTCGCGTACGAGGTGATCGTACCGGGGTTGAAACCCTCAGAGCAGATGGCGAAGCTGGAGGAGCTTGGCTTCAAGACCGTGGTACACGAGACCATCCCAGCGAAGACGCTCACCAACGAGTATCTCTCCGGGTTGCTGAAGATGTGGCGCACCGACTATAAGTACGAGATCGATGGTGTGATTGTAAGCGACAACAAGATTTACCCGAGGACGGAGGGCAACCCGGAGCAATCGTTCGCATTTAAGATGGTGCTGTCTGATCAGGTCGCGGAGGCGAAGGTGCTCAACGTAATCTGGACGCCGTCGAAGGACGGATACTTGAAGCCGCGCGTGCAGATCGAGCCTGTAGTGCTGGGAGGTGCGAACATCGAGTTCGCGACAGCTTTCAATGCGAAGTTCGTGGAGGAGAACAAGTTGGGTGTCGGAGCTGTGATCGAACTCATTCGGAGTGGAGACGTCATCCCGCACATTCAAAGCGTAATCACCCCGGCGGAAAACGCGCAAATGCCCCTCGAGCCCTACGTGTGGAACCCTACGCATGTCGATGTAATGCTGGAAGACGCAGCGGCGAACGAGATCGTCCGGGAGAAGAACATACTGGTCTTCTTCAGGACGCTGGATGTGGACGGGATCGGGGCCGGAAACGTGAAGAGATTGGTGGATGCTGGCTTTGACACGGTGCCGAAAATCCTAGCACTCCAAAAGGAAGACTTCTTGAAGGCGGAGGGGTTCAAGGGCAAGCTAGCGCAGAAGGTGTGGGCCGGGATCAAGGAGGCCACAGACGGTGCATCGCTCCCCGCGCTGATGCAAGCGAGTAACGTCTTCGGAAGGGGCCTCGGACAGAGAAA
>Ga0233412_10000078_pt1 | contig 52496 bp, 48 predicted proteins | sample Na_anoxic_4_MG_FD_180667 | JGI IMG/M metagenome (GOLD analysis project Ga0233412, IMG submission 180667) | Seawater microbial communities from Saanich Inlet, British Columbia, Canada - Na_anoxic_4_MG | ecosystem: Environmental > Aquatic > Marine > Inlet | place: Canada: British Columbia... | reverse complement strand
TAGTCGACGTTTTTACTTTTTAATGACAAATATACTTCTCGTGATCATGAATCCCTTCATCTCTTATGACTTTGACGTTTCCCTGACACCTTGATAAAAAAGGTGAGCGTACGCTGTATCTGAATCTTGATATTGAATGGGACAGGCCTCACTTTGAATCCCAATCGGCCTTGCTCAGGAAGATAGAATTGGAGTTAGGCAAAGAGCGGAGTTATGTTTTTATTGATGAAATACAGCGGAAAGAAAATGCCGGTCTTTTTCTTAAGGGCCTTTTTGATCTGAAGTTGCCGTATAAGTTTATTGTGTCCGGCTCTGGAAGTCTCGAATTAAAAGAGAAAATTCATGAATCTCTTGTCGGCAGAAAGCGGCTGTTTGAACTAACAACAATTGCGTTTGATGAGTTTATCCACCATAAAACAGGCTACAAGTATAAGGGAAATCTTGAGGAATTCCTTGAAATAGAAAAGGACAAAATCCATCCATTATTAATGGAATATATGAATTTTGGGGGATACCCGCGTGTGGTGCTGGCGTCGGAACAAAAAGAAAAAATTCGGATTATAGACGAAATTTATCGCAGTATCCTTGAAAAGGACATTGCATATCTTCTAAAAGTAAATAAAACTGAGGCATTCAGCGCTCTGATAAAGGTCCTTTCCAGCCAAGTCGGGAACCTTATAAACTACTCTGAACTGTCATCCACACTGAATATTTCATATCAAACGGTAAAGAAATATTTATGGTATTCCCAAAAAACTTTCCTTTTAGATGTTATTTTGCCTTATGCTCGAAATGTGAGAAAGGAAATCACAAAATCACCGGTTCCTTACTTTTGGGATCTTGGCCTGCGGAATTATGCTTTAGGTATTTTTGGTCACCTGGGCAGTCCATCAGAGTGTGGATTCATTTTCGAAAATCTTGTCTTTCTACTGCTCAGAGAAAAAATCAGACTTGAAGCAACAAAGCTGAATTTCTGGCGCACAAAGGATAAGGCTGAAGTCGATTTTATACTGGAAAGGGGCAGAAATGTCGTTCCAATCGAAGTTAAGTATAAGTCTTTAAAAAAACAAGAAATTTCGCGTTCTTTCCGCAGTTTTATTGAAAAGTATTCACCTGATAAAGCCTATATCGTGAATCTTGATTATAAAAACACACTTAAAATCAATGAGACTACGCTTTTCTTTCTTCCATATTATGAATTGCTCTATAAAAAAAGTTAAAATCACCGAATGCACATGTAGAGTCAGAGTTTAATTTTTACTCGACCCAACCCGGCGATCCTTTTTGTTACGAGTGAAAACCTCAATACCTCTGACGATAACATGATGAAAGGTCTCCGGCGCATCCAGCCTTGCTTGTCTCGGCAAAATATTCCTCCTTTCTCCATGTAGTGAAGATAAGATTGCATCATTATGTCCAGTTAGTCAGGAACGTCCCTATATTTCCTGGAAAATATTTTTGGACATTTAGAGAAAAAACATCTTGACATCTTAAAACATTGTGGTATGACAACAGACCATGTGGTATTACAACAGACCATCAGTCTGTCGAAGGAGTACGAGATGCCTGCTTTCAAATCACTAAAAAAACCCCCTCTTTCCAAGGAAGTTGAAAGACAGCTAAAGCTCTCAATATTAAACAAAAGTTATAATGCTGGAGAAAAACTTCCTTCAGAAAGAGAACTGGTCGATCAATTTCAGGTCAGCCGGGTAACTGTCAGGGAAGCTCTGCGCGGTTTGCAGCAAAGTGGACTGATTCAGACAAAGCGAGGCAGGGAGGCCGGTGCCTATGTATGCGAGCCTAATTATTCTGCGATTACGGATAATTTTCAAAATCTTATGCAGATGGGCAAAGTTAATTTTTCCCATCTTATAGAAATTAGGCTTTATACAGAACCGGATGTTGCAAGAAGCGTAGCTTTGCACCGTACCTCAGAGGATATTGATAAACTGATGCAACTTCTTGATCAAGCCGAAGCCTATTCACAAACATCCCGAAAAAAAGCCCGCCTTATGAATGTTCGGTTTCATTGCGAGGTAGCTAAGATTCTGAATAATGCACTTATAATTTTTCTTTGTGTATCAATTACGCAGGTCTATTCAAGTAATATTATTGAGATGACACATACAAAACTGGATAAAAAGCAAATTGGGAAACTTATCTCAGAGCATCGAGAGATTCTAGATGCAATTGTCAAAAGAAAACCGAAAGAGGCTTTTGAAAGAACCAAAGAACATCTCGTAGAAACATATTATACTTATTCTAAAATTATACCGGATAGTTACGATGAGGATGTTGACAAACGGATAAGATCCTTTGCCGAATTATAAGATACCTTTTTCCACTCAACAGTTTGAGATCTTTGCAAAGTAAATCTGGTCGTTTTAAGCAGCGACTGGTTTAATGAGATGATGGGTAACATTTTACTTGTCATCATAGGGTTACCTTATTAACAATCAACAAAGAAAGGAGGTGAAGTTACAAAGGTTTTTCAGGATCTTTAGTAGTCAAATTTACTATAATCTCTTAGAAAAAAAGATGCTAAAACAAAGGAAGAGGGAGGAAGAAAGATGAAGAAATTTAAGGTCAAAGACTTATTTTCCTGGAATATTTTATTAATGGCTGTGTGTGTTGGATTTGTACTGATTATAGGGTGTGCAACGCAACCAGTAAAAAAAGGAAATGGCCCTGTTGAAACATTGACAGTTTGTCCTACCATAAAAGTTACTACTCTTGAATATTCTGTGAAAAAATCAAAATTCAGCGGAGGACCAAAGCTGCATGTAAAGGTTGGCATTACAAATATTTCTGATAAACCACACCGTTACAGAGTGAGTATTTTCCTGCCGGACGGCGCCTCTTCAGGAGGGTTCTATCCGAGAAAAGGGAAGTCTCCTGTCGTAAAACCTGGAGAAGAGAAGGTAAGAGAGTTTCCAATGTATTATGACAAGATGCCTGATGCTATCACTATCAAAGTAGACGAGCTTTAATAGTTTTTATAAAATAAGGAGGATTGAAAAGTGAAATCAAAAATCTTTACATGTTTAACTGCAATAATTCTGGCAATTTCAATAACAATAATTGTACCTGGAAACGCCAGTGCAATTAAATTTTTATCTTTTGGTACGGGAAGTCCTGCCGGGACCTATTATTTTCTAGGAGCAGGCTTTGCTTCAATCATGAATAAGCATGTTCCAGGCATAAGGGTAACAGCAGAATCAACTGCCGCTTCTACAGAAAATGCCCGGTATCTTATCAGGGGCAAGATGGATATGGGCTTAGCTAGCATGGGAACCCTGGATGGATTAAAAAAACAGGGGATGGACGTTGATAAGGTGCGCCTGGTTGCTGTGGGTCATACCAGCGATACCCACTGGATCGTACGAAAGGATTCTCCAATTAAATCCTGCAGTGACTTTAAAGGAAAAGTTATCGGTGTTGGCCCGGCTGGAAGTGCTACCTTGAATATCTGGTCTAAGAAACATTTGGCAGCGGGCTGGGGAATAACTTTTGATGATATAAAACCAAAGTATATCGCCTTTCATGAAATCACAAGAGGGATCAGGGATAATACAATTGATGCAGGCCTTATTGCCGCTGGATATCCGATTGCCGCTGTCATGGAATTGGCCAGAGATATTCCTATACGCCTTTTAGAAACAGATCCGGTAGCTCTAAAAAAAATGCAGGCCAAGTACCCCAACGTTACACCATTTGTTTTTCCAGCAGGAACCTATAATGGCATTGATAAGGATGTCAGCACCTATGTGGTGCCCCAGATGTGGTTGTGCAGGGCTGATCTTTCCGAGGATCTTGTTTATAAGATAATTAAGGCTGTTTATGATAACTCGGAGGAAAGAAATGCCATTCATCCCATGGCAAAGAAGTATACCATTGAAAATGCCTTTAGAGGTTCAAAATCAGTACCTGTCGGATATCATCCGGGAGCTATAAAATATTACAAAGAAAAGGGTATTTGGGATAAAATGACCCAGTATCAATAAAGTGAAGAATCGGAATACGGGGCATAGATATTTTCCTCTATGCTCCGTATCCATCAATGAAAAGGATAAGGCATGGATAGAGAGCAGATAAAACCCAAGGAATCCGGTTCAATGAGTACGAGACAGAGGCAACTTACAGGAATACCGGCCCATCTGGTCAGGTGGATCGCTGTTGGTATGAGTTTATTTCAGCTATATACGGGATATTTTCAATTTACAGCCATGAATCAGAGGATTCCCCACGTTACCCTTGGTTTTATCCTGATATTTCTTATCTATCCCATTAGTAAGAAGAGCAGGAAAGACCGGCTAAGCATTGATAGTATTACGGCGGCGGCTGTTATTTTGATCTGTGGTGTCTATGTTATGTTTACCTGGTTCAGAAAGATGGGTGCCATGGGACTTGAGCCTCCCTTTTTTGAACTTGTTATGGGTGGTATTTTTATTATCCTCTTAATTGAAGGGACAAGAAGGGCATTAGGTTGGGCATTCCCTTGTGTTGCTGTTCTGATTCTCCTTTATGCCCGTTTTGGGGAAATAATGCCCGGCCTTTTTGCACATAAAAATTATCCAGTTGACCGGATTATATCCAGTATGTTTATCACAGCGGATGGCGTTTTTGGAATGCTTGCCGGGATTTCCGCCACGTTTATATTTCTCTTTATTCTTTTTGGTGCCCTGCTCAGAGAGGCAGGTGGTGGGGAGTTTTTTATAAATTTTGCCTATGGCATTTGTGGTAAATTCAGGGGTGGCCCTGCAAAGATCGCTGTAGTGGCAAGTTCCCTCTTTGGCATGCTTTCAGGGAGCGGGACGGCAAATGTTGCAGGAACAGGGCAGATTACTATCCCGCTTATGAAAAGATCAGGGTATCCTGCTTATTTTGCAGGTGCTGTTGAGACAGTTTCCAGTGCTGGTGGCCTTCTGATGCCACCCATTATGGGAAGCGCTGTATTTATTATGATGGAGATCCTGGGTGTAAATTATCTTACCATAATAAAGTCATCCGTACTTACGGCTATTCTTTATTACCTCGGGCTTTTTATAATGGTTGATATAGAGGCACAGAAAATAGGGCTTGTCGGTCTTCAGAAGGAAGAAATACCTCCACTGAAAAAAACATTAAAAGAAGGCTGGCATTTTTTTATACCGCTTTTAATATTAATTTATTTTTTGGGTTTTGAAAGAAGCTCGGTTACAAGGGCTGTCCTTTGGGCAACCATCAGCATTCCTCTTGTAGCTATGATACGGAAAAAAACCCGGATGTCTTTTTCACAGATTCTAACCGGCCTTGAAAAAGGAGCAATAACGGCAGCCCCTGTAGTAGCTATACTGTCTCTTGGGGGGATTGTTGTCGGCATGATAACGCTCACAGGTCTGGGCCTGATGATGTCTTCTATCCTGATTGAGCTTTCACATGGAAACCTTTTTTTACTTCTATTGATGACTATGGTTGCCTCCATTATCCTTGGTATGGGTGTACCGCCTGTGGCAGCCTATATCATTCTTGCTATTCTGGTTGTACCTGCCCTTATAAAGGTGGGGGTCTATCCTCTTGCAGCACATCTTTTTGTGTTTTATTTTGGCACAATTGCAGGTATTACCCCTCCGATGGCTCCTGATGCCTTTGTTGCAGCAGGAATTGCCGACTCCCCTATGATGAAGACCGCTTTAACAGCCTGTCGCCTTGCACTCGTAATTTTTATTATACCTTATATGTTTGTTTACAATAATGCGCTTATTATGGTGGGAGGCGTTGGTGAGATATTGCTTGTCTGTGTAACAGCCTGCATTGGAGTATATGCCCTGGCCTGTGCTTCACAAAATTACCTTGCTGGAAAGTTGCCCATATATATCAGGTTAGCCCTATTCGTTGGCGGCGGCTGTCTGATCTATCCTGGCTGGGCTACCGACCTGTTAGGGGTAGTTCTCGTCATATTAATTCTTGCCATTAGGGATCCTGATTTGTTGAAGCGTTTTACCATAGGACTTTTTCCCCGAAAACGTTCTGCTGAGCTGCCTGAAAATAAATAAAAGGACTTTGCCGTGAATAAAACCTTTATAGCGAGTATGACCTGGGAAGAGTTCAGAGATAACGTAAATTCAACAACGGTGATAGTTGTTCCTGTGGGATCTACGGAGCTTGAAGGAACTCACCTGCCTCTGGGTGTAGACACCATCATGGCTGACGGTGTGGCTGCGAAACTGGCCGGTGAGCCAGGCGTTTTAATCGGCCCTACCCTTCCCATCGGGTATTCCAAATGGTTTAACCCATTTCCGGGAACCATCTCGCTTGAGCACGACACGCTAACCAGGGTCTTTTTGGAATATTGCACCTGCTTAATAGACAACGGTGTCAAACGCATCGTTTTTCTAAACTCTCACCGGGGAAACAATTCATGTATTGAGGTTGCCGCCCGCACCTTGATTATGGAACGGAAAGTTCGCATTGGCATGCTGAGCATCTGGAAGCTGGCAAACGATTTAACATCAAAGGAAAGCGGGATGATCAAGGAAGGGAAATTTACCCATGCCGGCGAAATCATGACTTCTACGATTATGGCGCTGAAACCTGATAATGTTGATATTGACAAAATGGCCAAGGACTCTGTTAAATCGCCGTCTAAAAGTCAGTTTAAGGTGAAGAATTCCCTGGGTGATACCGAGTTCCAGGGCTGTGTGCAGACAATATATCAGGATATAAAGGACATCACGGATACCGGCGTGATGGGCGACCCCACCGCGGCATCCGCAGAAAAAGGGGAATCGATCCTTAACCTGATTACCGATTACGCCCGGGCGTTCATTCAGGAGTTCAGGAATCTTTAGGTTGAATGATATCAACTGGAGCTGAAAATGCCGAATACAAGCAAATCAAATCTGAATCTGGAATACAAGCTGATCGACCATATTACAAAAGTACATTATGAAGACTTACCCCCTGAAACAGTAGATTATTGCAAACTCCTGATTATGGACGCCCTGGGCGTAACATTTCCCGGAAGTCTGGCGCCCGGATGCCCGGAAGTGGCCAGCCTCGCACGAGCCTGGAGAAGTGAATCGGGCTCTTCTATTCTTATTCATGGCGATAAGACGATGCCACCTTTTGCCGCACTTGTAAACAGCACCATGATGCACGCATTAGACTTCGATGATACATTGGACGCTTCGGCCCTGCACACCTTTGTCAATGTGTTACCGGCAGCAATGGCTGCAGCAGAAACCGTTGGCAGCATAGATGGTAAACGTTTTTTGACCGCCCTGATTCTCGGGGTGGACGTGATTTGTCGCCTGAGCATGGGTATCAGCCGCCCGTTGTCCTGGATTCGAACCGCAACTTGCGGTTCTTTTGGTGCTGCAACAACGGTCGGAAAAATCCTTGGGCTTGACCATGAACAGATGACCAATGCTTTGGGCGTGGCTTATAGCCAGACATCTGGCAACGCGCAAGGCCTGCTGGAAGGGCGCCTGGTCAAGCGAATGCAGCCTGGATTTGCCGCTCAGGCCGGATTGACATCCGCTTTCCTTGCAGAAAAAGGCATTACAGGAAGCCATGCATTTCTTGAAGGTACATACGGGTTTTACAATCTTTACGAACAGGGAGAATTTGATCGTGAGCCGATTGTTGAAAGCTTAGGATCTCACTATACCATTACGGATCTGAGCATCAAACCATATCCAAGCTGCCGCATGACCCATGCCTCCATAGATGCAGCCCTTGAACTGAGAGGTGTAATCGGAGGTGTTCTTGAAGATATTGATCAAATAGAAGTAAAAGCGTCAAAGATGGTCACCGAAATGGTGGGAAAAACTTTTGCCATCGGTACAAACCCACAGGTAGATGCCCAGTTCAGCATTCCCTACACAGTGGCTTGTGCCCTGGTACGCGGAGATGTTTTTATAGGTGATTTCGAAACCGACACTATCGATGACCGACAGGTAAAAGCACTTGCAGATCGCGTAAAAGTTTCGGTAAATTCCGAACTGCCGGCCAAGGACATCCTAAATTCAGAATTGACCATCAAAATGAAGGATGGACGGACTCATAGAAAAAGAATCAACGTTCCCCTCGGAAATCCGGCAAAGGCGATGGATGCTGAGCAATGCAGGGGAAAATTCAGGAAATGCGTTGCATACAGCGGTATTGATTTTGATAACGCCAAAATTGAAGAACTACTTTCCATGATCGATTCCCTTGAAGATATCAAGGATATAAACCGGATGATTGCTTTGATGCTGCCGTGACAAAACAAGCAAGTGCTGTACAGATTAAATAATTGTATCTAATTATATTCAGGCGTTGATGTTATAGAAAAGGATGTAACTACTGTTTGACCCTGAATCCTGAACCGTGGAACTTTGAATCTGTATAGTTACAAAAGGATTAACATGACCGTAAAAAAGATATTTGATGCCGGTGCTCTTCAATATGACAGGAACCGGCGAAAGGTGATTCCCTGTTTTGATGATTTCTACAAAACCATGATCCGGCTTATACCGTTTAACAGTGACAGAAAATTTACTGTTTTGGACCTTGGCGCCGGTACGGGCCTGGTTACAGCGCTCATTTTTAATGTTTTTCCGGAAGCTGTTGTATCACTTCTCGATATTTCCGAAAAGATGCTTGAAAAGGCAAAAAAGAGGTTTGCCGAAAAAAATAATGTGCAGTTTCACATTATGGATTATAACACATCTGCTCTACCCGAAAAATATAACCTTATCGTGTCGGCTATGTCGATACACCATCTAAAGGATTCCGATAAGAAACGTCTATTTCAAAAGATTTACGATACTCTTACTCCTGGCGGCACTTTTATTCACGCCGAACTTGCCAGGGGGGCAACAGACGATATAGAAGAGATCTACCAGGAGCAGTGGAGGAAGCACCTTGAGGGGACAGACCTCACCGAAGATGAGTTGGACGTAATATACGAACGGATGTCCTACGATATACCGGCACCGCTTGATATGCAACTAAGCTGGATGTGTAGCGCCGGATTTTTGAATGTGGACTGCTTTTACAAATATTATAATTTTGTCGTTTATGCGGGAAGTAAAAAGGCTGCATGAAAGCCTCGTTTATCGGCTGCATTTTTGGCAAAATCTGTTTTTTTCCAGTGCCGTTTTACTCAATGGTTAATCCATGAACCGGAGGTTGGTTTTTATGAATATAGATCTTAAAAAATTAACAAAAGATCTTGCAAAACTGGTTGGCAAAGAAAATGCGTTTACAGACAGACCCACCGCTTTGGCCTATGCGAAGGATACAATGCCGTGGGATGTTGAAAAGCACAACATGCCCTATGCCGTGGTCAGGCCGGCGGACAGCAGCGATGTTTCGGCAGTACTTCGATATGCCAATGAAAAAAAGATACCAGTGCATACACATGGCTCAGGCACTTCCCTGGTCGGTCTCGGTCGGCCAAAAACCAACTGTATTGTCCTGGACATGGCAAGGTTGCAGAAACTAGAAATATTTCCTGAAAGACGCTATTTCGAGGTTGAAGCAGGAATGCATATCGGAAAGTTAAGAAAAGCTTTGGCACCGCACAGGGCACTGCTTCCCGTTTTTCCAGGCAGCGAACTGGTCGCTACCATCGGTGGCTCTATTTCCGTAAATACCAGCGCTCACGCAGTCGATGCAACTCTTTGCAAACCGGGAGACTACGTCTTAGGTATGGAAGTAGTACTTCCGACAGGAGAAATTCTTCAAACCGGTACCGAGTCTACAAGAAAGCCTGCCGGGATTGAAGCCACGAAATTTCTTGTAGGTTCAGAGGGGCTTTTGTGCGTGATTACCAAGATACGGATGCGGTTGATTCCGCTGCCGAATATGCAGAATATTGTCGCCTATTATAAGTGTACCGAGGATATCATAGACACGGTCATGTCTATGTATAAAAAGGGCATTCCAACGCCCATGTTTTTTGAATACCTGGATGAAAAGGCGTCAAAAGTCGGGTTTGAAGCCGTTGGTCTTGAAGCTCCTGCTGGAGCCGTTGCCATGATGACCATCAACTCTTCAACCCCGGAAGGATGCGAAGCTAAAGCCGAGGAATTTTTGAAATTTTTGCAGGAAGGCAATCCCATTGAGGCAAGAATTGTCAAGGACAAGGAAGAATGGAACAAGATTTGGAGCAGCCGTGCCGAGGCGGGAAATTATGTCTACCGTTTGGGCTCCACTTTTGGCAGCGAGGTTACCGTAAGGGTCGACAAGCTCAAGGATGCCTTTCTGGAAGCGAAAGAGATCATCTTGAATTTGGACAGTTACAAGGGAAATGAATTTTATTCCTTTGGACATATCGGTGCACCTACAATCCACGCCTATGCATTTATTCCCAGCAAGGAGATTTCCAACGAGGTAAAAAAAGCGGTGACCCTGGAAGTAAAGAAAAAAACGGAATCCCTTAACGTCAAATACGGCGGTTGCGGGGGCGAATGGGGTTTGACGGCCCAGCGGGCATCCTTTCTAAAAGAAAAATACGGTCAAACCTATTATGATTTGCTCGTAAATCTAAAGAAAACCTTTGACCCAAATAACATTTTAAATCGTGGAAACCTGGAGGGTTGGGTGTGAAAGAGAACGTAAATATCCGCGAGACTCTTTTGAAAGAAATCGCAAAATGCCGATCCTGCAGGTTCTGCGTTGATGTATGTCCAACCTACCAGGCTTCAAGCGGTGTTGAAAGCCTGTCAGCCTATGGCAGGCTGCAAATCATGAAATATCTGCTCAACGGCATTTTGGAATTTGATGATTCCCTGACCTTTTGCCTTTACAGTTGCCTTCAGTGCAAACGCTGCGAAATCGTTTGTAAAAGCAAGGGACAGAACCTGGAAATCTGTGAACTCATCCAGCTGGGAAGATCTCTTCTGTCCGGAAAGTTGGTGGAAGGAGGGAGACGTGCAACAATCTAAGAGCCTGATTTCTCAAGCCCTGTCCACATTGAAAGGGAACATGGAACGAACCGGCGATCCGCTGGGCTTTAAAAAAGATTACTGGACAGGCTGGGCCGAGGGCCTCAATCTGCCAAGGGAAGGGGAAACCGCCCTGCTTACGGCCAGAATGTACCAGATGCTTCCCTATGTCATACAGGCAACGGATATGGTTGCATCGGTAAAGCCGATTTTACCGCTTTTGTCTGTAAAAGCCTTTTCAAAAATGTTTGAGAAGGCCGGCTCCATGACGGGCGAGGCTGTACTGCGCCTGAAGGCAAAAAGTGCGCGTGATGTAAAGGATAAAGGCGAAAATGTACTCAAAGGAATCATTTCGGCACTAACCAAAGTGGGTGAGCATCCCGCATATCTTTATGAAACAGAGCCCTATAGCGGAGTCCTTTTATACGATCTGGGACTTGAAAAACATATAGCTCCACATGTAAAAAAGGTATACCGGCAACTCAAAACCCGCGGCGTGAAAAGAGTCATTACTGTTGATCCTCACACCACCTTTATGTTGAGGGAAGTTTTTCCTTCTTATATTTCCAATTATGACCTTGAAGTGCTGCATTATCTCGAACTGCTTTCCGGAAAGATCGAAGACTTGAAAGCACGTGCCGGGGTAAAATTTCCGAAAGAATTTGTAATGCACGATTCCTGCGTAATGACCCGGGATCTGGGTATTGTGGAGCAGGCCCGTCAAGCCGCAGCCGGCTTGGGTATCACCCTGTTGGAACCTGAAAATACAAGGGAAAATACCGCATGCTGCGGCGGACCGGTGGAGTATGCATATGCTGACCTGAGCGGCAAAATATCAAACATCCGTATCCAGGAGCTTACTGATGTATGCAGAAACATTCTGGTAACCTGTCCCATATGCCTTATTAACCTGATGAAATATGAAAAGCAGATGAGCATTAAAGTCTGGGATATGGGAGAGTTGCTGCTGGCTGCTTGTAAGGGGAAAGACACTAAATATACAGAGAGGTAAAAAATGGTTTCAGAAGAAAAGAGAACAGAGCTTTTAAAAAAGATTCACGATTCCGTGGTTGAGTTCGAGGAAGAGACAAGTGTCAAGTTATGCACTGAAGCTTTAAATGAAGGAATCGACCCTTATGATGCCATCATGGAAGGGCTGGCGGCAGGTATGGAAACGGTGGGGGGGCTGTACGAGCAGAAAGAATATTTTGTGCCCGAGCTGCTGCTCTGTTCAGATGCTATGTATGCGGGTCTTGATGTTCTTCGACCACACGTAAAAGTAGATAAATCAGTAAAGACTGTTGGAAAAATAATAATGGGAGTGATTGAAGGCGATATCCATGACATCGGCAAGACGCTTGTTAAAACCATGTTTGAGGCTGCAGGGTGGGAAATCTACGATCTTGGCAAGGATGTAAAGCTGGAAAAATTTGTTGAAGAACTAAAGCGGACTGAGGCAGATGTTGTTGCCCTTTCCGCTCTTATGACTACGAGCATGCTGGCTATGCCGAAAGTTATAGGTATGCTCAAAGCAGAGGTTCCCGAGGTGATTGTCATGGTTGGCGGCGCTCCGCTTTCTCTTGAAATTGCAAAACAGTATGGCGCAGACGGTTATGCCAAAGATGCTGTCGCCGCTGTTCAGGAAGCCGACAGGCTTTTTAAAAAGGTTGCCTGATTTACCTGCAGACAGTGTGTATCAAGAAAACAAGGAATTATGAAATGCAGTTAAGACAAGACAGGATGACAAGTCTGGAGCGAATTGACGCATTGTTTAACTATCAGAAACCGGACAGGATTTCAGTCGGTGCAATGAGTACAGGCTTTAACACCAAAAACGCCGGTTTTACCGTCGCAGATGCATATGAAGATCCTGACAAGAGTTTCAAGGCAATGATGTGGACCACCCAGCAGTACGGCTGGGACCCGATACCCCAATATGCCGGGCATACTGTCCTGGGGGCGTGGGACTTCGGAGGCGAAGTAAGGATGCCCCAGGGGGAATATGAAGGTGCTCTGGTGATTACATCCTACCCTGTCAAAGATGAGGGCGATATCGACGGACTCGAGATGCCTGACCCGAAGAAAGCCGGAAGAATACCCAGGGCAATGCGTTTTTCCGAACTACAGGCAGCGCACGACATTCCTGTTTTTTTCTTTTCCCGCAGTCCGTTTACCATGGCAGCCAATATCAGCGGTATCGACCAGTTTCTGAGATGGACCATGAAGAAACCGGAAGCCTGCGAAAAGCTCTTACGCCTTTCCATCGATCATATCTTCAATGTTCTTGAGTACTGGGTGGAAACCTTCGGGCCGGACATGATTTTTGCATGGATGAGCAGCCCAAGTGAATCGAACCAGCTCATTTCTCCCGGAACTTTAAAGAAATTTGCACTTCCCTATCATGCGGAATACCATAAGCGTCTTAAAAAACTGGGGATCAAGCGATTCGGGCTTCATGTCTGCGGTGATCAGAATCTAAACCTGCCGTTGCTTGCCGAAGCTTCTCCGTGGCAGCATCCCAGTGTGCTCAGTTTTGGTCACGAGGTAGATATTGAGACTGCTGCCGAGCATTTCCCCAAAGATATTATCTATGGAAACATCGAACCTGCGGTTATCCAGACAGGAACCCCGGAACAGGTGTATGAACTCAGCCGGGTTGCAATAGAAAAAGGGAAAAAAGCACCCGGAGGATTTATACTGGGGCCTGGCTGCGGTCTTCCTGTAATGGCACCGCCGGTCAACGTCTGGGCCATGACAAAGGCGGCAAACGACTTCGGATGGTATGATTGATGTGTACGGAGGGTTAGTGCATACATTAATTATGAAAGGGTTCTTAAATAGATGACACAGGAACATGGCGAAATGACTAAAAAGGAACGAATAGAAGCTATCCTTGCGGGGAAACCGGTTGACCGAATACCTCTTTTTCCGTTTTTGTTGGGGTTTTGTGCGAAAAATCTGGGATACCCCATATCCGCAATATACAACGATCCGGAAAAAAGTTTCGATGCGCAAATGAAGACAATGGAGCAGTATGGGTTTGACTGGGGACCGATTTACGGATACGCATCCTACGGCACCTGGGAATTCGGCGGCGAAATAGAGATGCCCTCAGGTGACTACCAGCAGGCGCCGTCTCACAAGATGTTTCCGGTCAAATCCGAGGAAGATGTCGAAGGACTCCGCTTTCCTGACGTCAGGACTGCTGGTTGTATTCCCCTTGCCATGAAGTTCTCAAAGCTGCAGGCTAAATTCGAAATACCGGTTTCAGTGGTGCTGGGCGGCAACTTTACCATTGCAGGAAATATTTGTGCTGTGGAAAAACTCTGCCGATGGATGCTGAAAAAGCCTGAAATCGCTCATAGAATTCTCAAAACGGCTACAGATCATATATTAGATGTCGTCGGTTACTGGGCACAGACCTTCGGGCCTGAGCGGATCATTCCACAGTTCTGGGAACCGCTGGCCTCCAACCTCATTATTTCACCAAAACAGTTCGAGGAATTTGTACTTCCCTATCTGATATCGACAAGCGAGAAGATTCTAAAGATGGGTGTAAAGCATATTCTATTTCATATCTGCGGTGAACAAAATTCCAATCTACCGCTTTGGGCTCAGGTGCCCATGGGAGATCCAGGCCTTTGCAGTTTTGGCGAAGAGACCGATATCAGCCAAGCCGTTGAATTTCTTGGCGATAAAGCAATCATTATCGGCAATGTGGATCCAAGGGTGCTGCTGACCGGATCGCCGGTGGAAATCTATGATCTTTGCAAAGCTGCTATTAAAAAGGGTAAAAAAGCTCCACGGGGTTTCATGCTCAGCTCAGGCTGTGAAGTGTCACCTGAAACTCCAGGATATCATGTTTATATGATGCAAAAAGCCCTGCGAGATTTTGGCAGGTACAGCGTGTGATGGCTTTTCAAAGCCCTAAAACTCTCTCTTGAAGGAAGAGAGCCGGAGTGAGGTTGAATTAAGGAGAGAGGAGAACGACTTTTGACCAATTTGTCCTGATTGGATCAAAAAGAATAAACTATATGTCCATGCACAAGCTGTTTGCCACCGCGTTGGGTTACCGCTGGATCATTTTTTCTCTGCTGGCCCTTCAGTATCTTCTGGTCTACTTCCACCGGGTCTGTCCTGCTCTGATGGCACCGGAGTTGACCGACGCGTTTTCCATCAGCGGTGCATCCCTCGGTATCCTTTCTTCAGGGTATTTTTACCCCTATGCGCTTATGCAGCTTCCAGTGGGGCTGCTGTCGGATGCCTGGGGAGCTCGGAAAACCATCACCCTCTTTGCCCTGTTCGGCGCTTTCGGCGCCGTTCTTTTCGGTCTGTCACCCGGTTTTGAAGTAGCGACGGTTTCACGGATAGTGGTCGGCTTCGGTCTGTCGGCCATTTTTGTGCCGGCGCTTCGGATTTGCGCCGAATGGTTCAAGCCGAGGGAATATGCCGGCATCTCCGGCATGCTTCTGGCCATGGGCGGGGTAGGGTGGTTTGTGGCCGCCACGCCGCTTGCCTGGATGACGGCGGTTTTCGGGTGGCGTGGTACATTCATCGGAATCGGATGCATCACCACGGTCCTTTCTGTTCTGACCTGGATTTTTGTGGCGGATACACCGCAGGATAAAGGCTTTGCACCGGTACTGGAGCGCCGGGCGGGAGTTGTTGGCTCGAAATCGCCGAATATATTTTCAGGCCTGTTGGATGTACTTAAAAATCGCGATTTCTGGCCGATTGCCGGGTGGTTTTTCTTTTTCGGGGGTATGCTCTTTGGGTTCTGCGGACTATGGGCCGGTCCTTATCTGATGGATTCATATTCTTTTTCAAAAACGGAAGCGGGAAATGTCCTGGCCATGATTGCACTCGGTACCATTGTCGGAAGTCCGCTGCTCGGAAATCTTTCCGACCGAGTGGATATCGGGCGGAAAAAGGTGATATTCTGGTCCGCCTCCATCCTGATGCTCGAATGGATCATTTTATTTGCCTTCAGAGAAGCCCTTCCCGGACCGTTTCTCTACCCCCTGTTTTTCTTTCTGGGCGTATTCGGCAATGCCGTTGCGGTGGTGGGTTTTGCCATAGCTAAAGATCTCTTTTCAACCAAAATGGCCGGTACGGCAGTTGGTGCAGCCAACTTTTTTGCATTCTTAGGAGCCGCCTTTTACCAACCCATGACCGGATACCTGATGGATCTGGTTGGTAGGGTGAATGGTGTCTATCCGCCCGAGGCTTATCGGATTGCCTTTACCCTTTTCCTGCTGACCAGCATCACCCACTTTTTCTGTATGACCCGGATCAAAGACGGACGCAAGCCAGCCTAACAGGATATCACGTTTATATAATGTAAAAAGCCATTCATGACTTTGGCGGCAATAACCATTGAACCGAATACTTATCGTTTCGGAGAAATATGCAGGCTTGTATTTTGAACTGTGAGGAGAAAAAACTATGATCCTTGTCGAGGTAGATGCGGGATCCTGCGGTTTTACCACTCAAATAGGGGTGACTAAAACCGATGACCGGACGGTTAGCGTCTCAATTTCGAGTGACTGCGAAGCGGTAGAAAAATGGGGCGGTCAGCTCGGATCTGTAAACTGGCGTGAATGCCTCGGGGAAAATACTTTTTCATCACAAATCTTCATTTCTGCGACTGAATGTCTCAAGCATCCGGCCTGCCCGGTTTACATAGGTCTGCTAAAGGCGATCGAGGTGGAGATAGGCGCCTCACTGCCTGCAGATGCAACGATTCGATTTCTTCCAGGTGAGTAATAAATAGTATCCCAGAGAACTCGTTTTTTCGGAATAATTTTAAAAAACCGATTTTTTTCAAGCAACGACAAAAAAACAATGGGAAAAGAAACCACCACTCCTTTGGTTTTATTTGAACCCTCCGGCCGCAGGGGGCATGTAAGCCCGGGCAAAAGTATCATCAAGGCTGCACAGGACCTTGGTGCGGATATCCAGAATGTCTGTGGGGGTCAGGCACAGTGCGGAAAGTGTAAAGTCAGGATCATCGAAGGTGTACCCAAAAACCAGAGCAATTCGTCATCAACAAAAAACCTGTCTCCAGTGGGGGATAACGAAAATAGCCATCTTAGCGAAAAACAACTGGCTGCCGGTTGGCGCTTGGCCTGTCAGACACGGATTTTGGGGGATGTTATCGTCATGGTTCCTGATGAAAGTCGGGCAGACCGTCAGATTATCTCCAAAAGCCCCGGTAACAGGAAAATTGACCTGAACCCTGTGATTGCACAATACTCCGTCCCTTTGGTACCTGCCGACCTGCATGATCCCACCGCAGACTGGGAGCGTTTGTCGAAAGCTATGGAGGACAGTTTCGGTCTGACCGGTCTTACTGTCGAACACCCGGTGCTTATGAAACTACCGCAGGTCGTTCGCAGTAGCAACTGGGAGATTACGGTTTTGATCCGGAATCAAAGGGAAGTTGTTCGTATTAGCGCAGGTCTGGAAGGGAAAGCCTTAGGGCTGGCAGTGGATATCGGTACCACAAGCCTCGCAGTCTATCTCTGTGATCTGGATACCGGTGAAGTATTGGCAACCGGATCAATGGTTAATCCTCAGGTTGTCTTCGGCGAAGATGTTATGTCCAGAATATCCTATACAATGGCGAATCCTGATGGGACGATAGCTCTGAACAAAGCGATAATCCGGGGGATTAACGACCTGATCAGTGATACAACAATCAGGGCGGGAGTGGAGGCCTGCGACATTGTAGATGTGGTCTGTGTAGGCAATACATGCATGCACCATATTTTTCTCGGTTGCGAAACCAGAAACCTGGGAAGATCCCCTTTTATTCCGGTGATTCAAGGTTCCATGGATGTCAGGGCAAGCGAAATAGAACTCAAGGTTTCTCCTGGTGCCTATGTGCATCTGCTTCCGGTCATATCAGGATTTGTCGGTGCAGACACGATTGGTGTTCTTATTTCCGAAGAACCATATAATCGAGATGAGATCACACTGATTATCGATGTGGGGACAAACGGCGAATTGATTTTGGGCAACCGGAATCGTCTGATATGTTCATCATGCGCAACAGGCCCTGCATTTGAAGGGGCGACCATCCGGCACGGCATGCGAGCTGCGCAGGGTGCAATTGAGGCTATACATATCGACCCGGCTACACTTGAAGTCGAGTTGAGTATCATCGGCAATACAGACGAAAACTCAGGACAAAACGAAGTTAAAGCAAAAGGTATCTGCGGTTCAGGAATTATCGACGGCGTGGCTGAGATGTTTGCGGCAGGCATCCTGAAAAGAAACGGGCAATTCAATAAGGAACTCAAAACACATCGGTTACGTATCGACTACTCTGAAGGCCCTGCGTTCGTCATAGCCTGGCCGCATGAAACAACTACGGGCCAGGAGATTGTCATATGTCTCGATGATGTACGGGCGGTTCAAATGGCCAAGGGGGCCATATACGCTGCAGCAAAACTTATGATGGACGAACTGGGTGTGAAGCAACTGGACAGGGTTATTCTGGCAGGGGCTTTTGGCAGTTTTATCAACAGAAAATCCGCTACTGCTATCGGACTCTTTCCGGACTGTGAACTTGAGAATGTACGGGCAGTGGGTAATGCAGCCGGGGACGGGGCTCGCATGGCGCTTTTGAATATAAACAAACGAAAAGAGGCAGACCTCGAATCCGCCAAAGTCGAGTATGTGGAATTAACCACTCGCCCTGCCTTTAAGAAAGAATATGCCCGGGCAATGTATTTTCCACACATGACAGACAAATTCCATCACAACCAGGGTTAAGATACCCAATATTCTCCTGGCTGAGATATTCAGTCCGTATTTTTCAGCTTCTGATAGTAAGAATGTAGTGTGTAAAGGCCCGCAAGGGGGTTGTGGCCCGTTACCCGGTCCTTGGCTGCAAGGACAGTACAAAAGGCCTTTGCTTTCTTGAGAAACAGTGCATCGTGCCCCACGCAGAGCCCAAGCACTATGTTCAGTTCCGTTTCTTCCTGGTTCAAGATTTCCGCCTGGAGCAGAGGGTTGCACATTGTCTCATACGAACCGATTCTTACCTTTTCGTCTTCCTTTATGCCAATAGTTTCCTTGGGAACTCCGCCGGCACTGCAGCCTACGGAAGCCACTTCAAATCCTTGCGATTCTAGCACATCGGAAAAGAGGCCCGCTTCTTTATGCAATCCGCCGCAGAAGGCGATACCCAGCTTCCTGAAGCCTAGTTTTTGTGCAAATTCTACGGTTTCCTGTACCCGGCACTTCGTGGGCTGAAGAACATAGTGCCCCGGCTTTCGGTTTGCGTAACATTCCGCTTCCTGAACGGAAGCAAGGCGAGCAAAATCCTTCAGGTCAGGTGCCTGATACGCTTTGGTTACTTCTAAAATCAAATCCTGATAATTCAAAGTCGGACAGAAGGCCGGTCCCCGGCCTCCCTCTTTTATCAAACAGATACGCTTACTTCGTGGAATTTTGCAACGGGCGCAATGAGCTTTTGTTTCCATGTATCTCCTTAAATTCTATCAGCTGAATCTTGCAAGATCCAGGTATTGATGGATTTATTAGCATACTAAAGCTTGCCAATATCATAGAGAGCTTGATTCTTTTATAAGAGGAGATATAGATATTACCAAGGAGGCTGGAAAAGACTTATAGCGGTTACTTAGCCTTTAATCCTTTACGAAAAATATCAAACCCAATTTGAAGTGTATTTCTAATGTAATCTTTATCCTTATTAATGATTTTTTTACTCTTTGACCACAGTATAATGGCGGGGAAAAATGCCCAGAACGTATCGGAGATCGCTACAGGATGGCATTCAATAAAAACGCCCCTTTTTGTTCCTTCTTTAAATATCTTAGATATACCGCCAATTGCTTTGCGAGACAATCCGTTATATCATTTAGAACTTCAGGAGACAGATTTTTTAACGTTTCACTCGATTGAAGATGAAATATATTAATAATAACCAGAGGGTCGAATTCATAGACATCGAACATTGCATCTGCCAGGGTATCTAATTTTTGCTCCGGCGGCATTTTTTCTTCTTTAACTATCTGGTAATTTATTTTATTTATTTAGTCAAGAGGAATGTCTTAACAATAGGGGACGTTCGTTCCGGGCGTTCTTGACTGGCTGGTTGATTTATGATAGTGGTTGTGACATGCCGAGATTAGCGCGATTAGACGCCCCTGGAGTTTTGCATCATGTGATGGGTCGGGGCATAGAGAGAAGGAAGATTTTTTGGAACGACAAGGATCGAAACGACTTTATTGATCGTTTGGCTGGGGTTGTTGAACAAGGCGGAATGGATATTTACGCTTGGACGTTGATACCAAATCATTTTCATTTATTGTGCAAGACCAGGAATTGGCCATTGTCAACGAGCATGCGTAGGATTCTTACAGGGTATGCGGTAAACTTTAACAAGCGCCATAAGAGGCGGGGGTATTTATTTCAAAACCGGTACAAGTCTATTGTGTGCCAGGAGGATAGCTATTTAAAGGAGTTGGTTAGATATATTCATCTAAACTTGTTGAGGTCCGGTTTTGTCAAAGATATGAAGGAGCTGAACCGTTGCAGCTGGTCAGGGCATTCAGCGCTTGCAGGCAAGATTGACAGGAAGTGGCAAGATTGTGAATATGTATTGTCTTATTTTGGCAAGGATCGCCAGGCAAAAAAGAACTATCTGCGATATGTTGAAAAGGGAATACCTCAGGGCCGAAGGCCGGAATTGGTTGGTGGTGGACTAATCAGGAGTTTAGGAGGCTGGTCAGCGGTTTTGGCGCTCAGGAGGCGGGAAGAAAAGCAGACGTCAGATACACGGATACTCGGAGACAGTGAGTTTGTACAGGAAGTCACATCCGACCTTGACGATCTTGTGAAAAAGAACCTGCGGCTTTCAGGGCGGCAGGTCGATATTGTCATATTAGCAGAAAGGGTTTGCAAAAAGCACGTCATAAGTCTTTGTGAGCTGCGCTCTGGAAGTCGAAGGCGTGAGATTGTGGAGGCCAGAGGGATAGTGTCCTGGATTGCAGTTCGTGAGTTAGGGTACTCAGGGGCAGATGTTGCCCGGTATCTTGGAGTCACAAATTCATGCATTACGAAATCGGTATCATCTGGTCAAAAACCCGACATGAGAGATTATGTTAATCAGGCGTGAAAATCGATTGTCAATGTTGAAGAGCTGCAAAACAGGCCAGGCACGTTCAGAACGAACGTCCCCTATTTTACATTATGATGTCATAATCATTGGCGCTGGTGTAGTTGGAAATGCCATTGCTCGTGAATTATCGCGCTATAAAATAGATGTAGCTGTTTTAGAAAAAGAACTGGATGTTGGAATGGGAACGAGCTCTCGAAACAGCGGCGTACTCCATTCAGGGATTCATTACAAGCCTGGCACATTACGTGCTCGCCTCAATATTCAGGGCAATGCGCTCATGAGCGATCTCTGCAGAGATTTGAAGGTCAAGATCAAGTATATCGGCAAACTGACTGTGGCCCAGGATGAGGCCGACATCGAAACCCTTAATAATCTCAAAAAACAAGGCGAAACCAACGGGGTTCCCGGGCTGGAAATACTTGACTCTGAGCAGATGAATAAGATCCAGCCCGGAGTGAGTGGAATCAAGGCCCTCTTTTCACCATCTACAGGGATCATCTGTCCGTATGGACTCACCATTGCACTGGCGGAAAATGCTACAAAGAATGGTGTCCGGTTTTATTTAGGAGATGAGGTTTCCGCTATTGAAAAGAAAGGGCATGGTTTTCAACTGAAAACTTTGACAGGAAAGAATTTTACAGCTCGGGTTGTAATCAACTCAGCTGGTCTCAATTCCGATAGTATTTGTCGTATGCTTGGAATTACGGAGTATAAGATTTATCCCTGCAGGGGGGAATACCTTGTGCTGGATAAGAGGTTAAAGGAAAGTTTGTCAACTCTTGTTTATCCTTCTCCCCTTAAAGACCGCGCGGGCTTGGGGATTCACCTGACAAATACCGTCGACGGAAACATTTTGATCGGCCCCAGCAATGAATATATTGAAAATACAGATGATTACGCCTGTACTAAAAGCATTATGGATAAGCTGCAGAAAGAGGGGCATGAACTCCTGCCGGGCCTGACCAAATCAGATTTCATCAGGAGTTTTGCCGGATTACGAGCAAAGCAGATGCCCTCTGAAGTTGGAGGCTTTAAAGATTTTGTCATAGAAAGCTCGAAAGATGTACATGGGTTAATCAACTTAGTAGGAATTGAGAGTCCCGGTTTGACATGCTCACCTGCAATTGCCCGAATGGTTAGAGAGATGGTTAGAGAGTTAATAGAACTCAAAGAAAAAACAAACTTTATCAGCGAACAGCCGGGAAGAACTGAATTGTTTCATGAGCTTTCTACTGAAGAGAAGATGGATCTTATTGCACAGAACAAGGATTATGGTGAGATCATATGTCGATGCGAGCAGATCACCAGGAAGGAGATCCTTGATGCAATTCAAAATCCTCTCGGAAATAAAACGATCAACGGCATTAAATACCGATCACGTGCGATGATGGGGCGATGCCAGGGTGGATTTTGTCTTCCTAAAATTGTCCAAATATTGGAAATGGAATTTGACTACAGGCCTGAAAATCACCTTCTTTTCAGTAGGGAATCATCAATTTTTACGGGTCGAGTGAGAAATTAATGTCAGCAGCGATTGGATTGTCAATTGTGATGGCAGACAGGGTTAAGCACTAAAAAAGGGTAAGGAATATAATGTACACAGTAAAAATGGAAGGGTATGAATACGAATCAGCGTGATTTGGTTGTTATAGGGGGCGGGCCTGCGGGACTTTCTGCGGCAATTGCTGCGAAAAAGAGCGGGTGCCGTGATGTTCTTCTTATAGAGCGCGACCGAATGCTGGGAGGGATTCTAAGTCAATGCATCCACGATGGCTTCGGTCTACACAGGTTTGGAGAATCCTTAACCGGTCCGGAATATGCCCAGCGATTAATTGGTGAATCCCATGATATGGGTATTGAGGCCTTACTGGGGACAATTGTTCTTTCAATGGACAGGGATCGGAATCTTTACGTGAGTTCCAGGATGAATGGCCTTACAAAAATTTCTGCTGGAGCTATCGTACTTTCCATGGGATGCAGAGAAAGAACCGCCGGAGCCATTTCATTGCCGGGCACACGACCTGCAGGGATTTATACTGCGGGAGTGGCACAGAATTTCGTCAATCTTCAGAATATCATGGTTGGATCAGAAATAGCTATTTTAGGTTCAGGGGATATCGGCCTGATCATGGCCAGAAGGATGACCCTGGAAGGAGCCTGTGTCAAAGGCGTGTTTGAGATACTCCCTTATCCCAGTGGACTTCAGAGAAACATCCAGCAGTGTCTGAATGATTATGACATCCCTCTCCACTTGAGCACTTCAGTAATCAATGTCCATGGTAAGGACCGAGTTACAGGTATTACAGTAGCTCAGTTAGATGAGAAGAGGAGACCGGTCCCGGGAACAGATCGTTATGTGCAATGTGACACTCTTCTTCTATCAGTTGGCTTGATACCGGAAAATGAGTTGACCCGGAATGCCGATGTGAAAATTGACTCTACAACGGCTGGCGCCACTGTAGACAATACCTTAATGACGAGTATCCCGGGAATTTTTTCGTGCGGCAATGTGCTTCATGTTCATGATCTCGTAGACTATGTCTCTGAAGAGGCGGATCTTGCTGGTGAATTCGCAGTACAATATCTGGACGGCGGTTTTAATATCCCGAACTCTTCCCTAAATATCGAGCCGAAAGAAGGAGTACGATATGTCATGCCTCAAAAGGTTACAGCCCCTGGAGATTTTACACTTTCTCTTAGAGTAACGGAACCCTTTAGAGATAAAGCTATCTGGGTAAGGGATGGGCATCGCAAGATCGCCCGTAAAAAGTTAGTGAGACTCCATCCGGCTGAAATGATACGAATTAAAGTCAAAGCAGATAAAGTGCAAAGTGCAAAAATATTGGAGGTTTCAGCAGAATGAAGAGAAAGGAACTGATCTGCATTATCTGCCCAAATGGTTGCTTATTGGAAGCTGAACTTGGAAAAGGAGAAAAGGGGGAAACTCTTGTAAAAGAAGTCACAGGGAACCTGTGTGAGAAGGGCATTGAGTGGGCGGAGAACGAATTGCTAAACCCTGTAAGAATAATAACCAGCAGTATACTTGTCGATGGCGGAGACCTGCCTTTGGTAAGTGTACGAACTGATTCTCCTATTCCTTTATTAAGTATTTTCAAAGTAATGAAAGCCATCAAGATGAAAAAAGTAAGAGCACCGATTCAAATAGGAGAACCAATAATAAGAGAACCTGCCGGTATCTCGTGCAACATTATTGCAACAAGAAACGTGAATTTGCTTTAATTTCTGAAAACTTCCTTACTCCCTGCATCAAACCTTGATGTTGTTATTTCATAGCATCTTTGCCCCGGTTTCTGCTCTTTTTTCTATCAGGAATTCTGCGCTTGCTCCGTAGTTCAGGCAGGTTTGTCCGCAGTTGGTTTGGCGGATGGTATCAGGGTTTTAAGCAAAGCTGGCGAGCGGATGGGTGGATATCGGCGGCAGCGTTGGCCTTGAGTGGCCTGGGCAGCTCGGGCATCTTCCCCTGCATGTTGGGATTGACCGGAACGCTGTTTTTTGAAATCGCCGGAACCTCCATGGGTATTCTGGCGGCAATGAATTGGATCGGCGGTATGGTCATTGTCTGGGCCGCAGGTGTTCTTTCGCAGAGAGTGGGTCTTGAATTTGGTTTTGCGGCTATGGTAATAGCTTCCCTCATCGCTGGTCTTATCTTCGCGATCAAATATAAAACACTCTTACAGGCCGAGATACTCTGTATACAAAGCGACCCATAATTTAATCATCCAAAATATTATTAACCTGGCAATTAGATAGTCTAACTCCGTCATGCCGGACTTGATCCGGCATCCAGTACCCACCTGGATTCTGGCTTTCGCCGGAATGACAATATTGAGGTATTTAATTGCCGGAGTAATACCTCAAACCAACCAAAATTTTCGAGGCCTGAAGTTATTTTTTGCTTTGGTGTTTCACCACACCACAGGGTGCTAACACAAATACAATTTTTTTTATAATATTTTCTGTTGACAAAAGAAATAGAACATGTTTAATAATCAACCGACCAGTCGGTTTCTTATATATGCCATAGGATAGAGAGTTCAAATGAAGGATGATTGGGATAAATTGAATATAAAAGGCCAGCAACGGGCTCTGAAAATAGGGAAAGCGGCTGCCAGATTATTTAGCCGTAAGGGCTTTCTGGAGACAACTATGGATGAGATTGCCATAGCTGCTAAGATCAGCAAAGGGGGGATGTATTACTATCTTAAGAGTAAAACCGAGATCCTTTACTTTGTTCTATCAAACTATATGGATTTAGTTATAGGAGATCTGGAAAAAGATCTAAGCCGTATAAAAGAGGGTGATGCCAAACTTAAGTTCATAATTCATCGCCATATTCAGCTTTATTCGAACCAAACATTTGAGGCCAGAGTTTTGCTCCATGAAGCACATTGCCTGCCTGAAAAATATTTTAAGGTAATCGCAGGAAAACAAAAGAAATATTTTCAAATCGTAAATGATGTTATCTCAGAGTTTTTCAGGAATTCCATTTCAAAAGGAGAACTGACTGCCATAACATTCACCCTTTTCGGGATGTGCAACTGGATCTATTCCTGGTACGATCCTAAAGGAAGTGTCACGCCTGAAAGACTATCCAATATTGTCTCGACAATTTTATTGCATGGTGCGGATGGAGTTAAGGAATAAAGGCCGAAGACAAAATGAAGAATCCTCAGAACTGGGAAAAATGGGGATAGCGGGCTCGATTTGCTAAAGTAAAAAATCATCCCTGGTAAACTCAGTATAGACACACATGATAACGGGTTAAGGATTATTGCCAGGCTGAAATCGCCGGCCGGTCATATAATTAAAGAGGTTTTAATGCTCGAATTTATTTTTTACGGAAGAGGGGGTCAGGGTGCCGTGACTGCGGCCCAAATTCTGGCCACTGCTGCATTTCATGAAGGGAAGTATTCACAGGCCTTCCCCAGTTTCGGTCCGGAGCGCAGGGGCGCTCCCGTGTCAGCTTATGCCCGAATTGATGATGTACCCATAGTGGATCGCAGTCAAATCGAGAAGGCCGACTATGTGATTGTTTTAGATCCAAAAGTCCTTAAAACATCTAACCCTCTATCTGCATTGAACAAGACGGGTTGTGCTATTCTCAATGTTGACCGATCTGCAGAGGAGATGCGGAAAGAGGCTGGAAATGATGATTTTGGGGTCTTCTGTTTGGATGCATCGATGATTTCAGAGGAAGTCTATGGCCAGAAATCGATCCCCATTACCAACATAGCGATGATTGGAGCTTTTGCTTCCATATCAGGAGTCGTTCAGCTGAAAACGATTATAGACACGGTAGATGAATTTTTTTCCGGAGAAAATGCCGAGAAATCAAAAAAAACAGCCCGTATGGCAAACGAAAAAATGGAAAGGTTTAAGACCTCATGAGCAAGATAGAAGCGTTTGGTCCTGATATTCGGAAATCTTTTACCTATCGTGAGCTGCCTATAGGCGCCACTTCAATCGGGATCCATGATGATGTCATTAAGACAGGCAGCTGGAGAATCCTTCGACCGGTTTTTCAGGAGAAGACGTCCCCCTGTAATGAGGCTTGCCCTGCAGGGGTAGATGTACGCGGATTTATTGCTTTGGCAAAGGATGGTCTTTTGGATCAGGCCTATCGATGCTACATAAATGAAAACCCGTTTCCTTCCATATGTGGTCGGGTATGTTATCACCCATGTGAAGATGCGTGCAACCGAAAAGAGTTTGATCATGCCGTTTCTATAAATGCTCTGGAGCGTTTTCTGTCTGACTTTGATTCACCGGTTGAGCAGCATCACTCTGAAGACGGAGCCCGTGTGGCTGTGGTCGGATCCGGACCGGCCGGACTCGCTTCTGCTTATTTCCTGGCAAGGCTGGGACATGAGGTCACAGTATTTGAGGCATTTAAGGAAATTGGCGGTCTCCTCCGGACTGGTATTCCCAGCTATCGTCTTCCAGTCGAAGTAGTGGAGAAAGAAGTTAAAAGGCTCAGAGCATTAGGTATTAAGTTTGTGACAGATTATCGTATCAATGAAAAAAACTGGAAGGAACTGGAAGGATTTGATGCTGTTCTGCTGGCCTGCGGAGCAGAAAAACACCTTCCACTTCCATTCACACATAGCGAAACAGGAAAGAAGAAGATATTCACGGGCCTGCAGTTTCTAAGAGCAGTGAAATCCGGAGCAGAGGTTTTGCTGGGCAGGAGAGTTGCGGTGATCGGGGGCGGGAATACGGCCATTGATGCAGCGAGGGTTTCACTTCGTCTGGGTTCTTCACCAACCATTATTTACCGTAGGAGCAGGGAAGAAATGCCCGCCTTTGAAAGCGAAGTAAAAGACGCCCTTGAGGAAGGTATTGAAATCCTTTTCCTGGCATCTCCCATTGGAATTGAGGAAGGAAAATCCGGCCTGACGGTCAAATGTATTAAAAACCGCATGGGCGAATCTGATGGGAATGGACGTCCTTTGCCTTTTCCGATCGAGGGCTCCGAGTTTATTGTCGAAGCAGACAGTGTCATCCCGGCAATCGGCGAAATCTCTGATTTATCTTTCCTTCCCAAGGAAATCGAGTTTTCTCATAATTCTGTTTGTGTGAATAAAACCGGATCGACCAATAAACCGGGAATCTTTGCGTGCGGAGATTTTATCGACCAGCCACGAAGTGTAGCACATGCTATTGGCTCGGCGAAAAAGGCAGCTATAGGGATTGACTGTTATTGCAGAGGTCAATCCAGTGAAGACTTGCTGAGTACTTTGAGGATTGGCGGAAAAGGCAATATCTCATTCGAGCTCTATTTCTCAGGCAAAACACCTGCCGGATCTCAAAAGGTTATTCATTTTGAGGATCTTAACCCTGACTATTTTGAATATAAAAATCGGTGCGAAAGACCTGCACTTCCAAAAGAAAACCGCAAAAGCTTTGAGGAAATTTCCGGTAACTTGTCTATGAAACAAGTTCTCGGAGAGGCAAAGCGGTGCTTCAGTTGTGGAGAGTGTTATCACTGTGATAACTGCTATATCTTCTGCCCGGATGGTTCGGTTTTGCGAGAGGATGACAAAACCTGCAATGTATTTGACTACGAATACTGTAAAGGGTGCGGTATTTGTGAAAACGAGTGCCCTGTCGGGTATATCAAGATGGAGAAAGAAGGTTAGTATGCCGGCGAACAAAGAAAAACGACAATCCATGATGTTGACAGGGAATTATGCCGCTGCTTATGGTGCAAAATTGGCGAGAGTTGATACGGTTCCTGTATACCCGATCACACCTCAGACTACCATTATGGAAAAAATCATTGAACTCATAAATCAGGGGGATTTTGAAGCCGAATATCTGCCTATGGAATCCGAGCATAGCGTTATGGCTGCTGCCATTGCTGCTGAGGCAACGGGTGTGAGAGTTTTTACGGCTTCTTCCTCCCAGGGAATTGCCTATATGCATGAAAACCTTTTTGTGGCCTCGGGTTTGAGGCTGCCGATTGTGATGGGACTGGCCAACAGGAGCATAGGCCCACCTATTTCCATCTAACCTGACCACACGGACTCCCTTGCCCAAAGGGATACCGGCTGGATTCAGTACTATGTTGAGAATGCACAGGAAGTCGTAGATACAATTATTCAGAGTTATAAGGTTGCGGAAAATAAAAATGTTCTTCTCCCGGTGGCTGTATGTTTTGAAGGGCTGGTCATCTCTCATTTTCTTGAGCCTGTGGAGGTTCCAGATCAAGGTGCTGTTGATGATTTTTTACCTGCCTACGACCCCGATCATGTCCTTTTGAGTCCGAAAAAGATTATGCATCTTTCGGTTACTGTTAATGACCATTATTTTATGGAATATAAATACCAGCAGCAGGAAGCAATGAATAATGCCAAAGCAGTCATTAAAGAGGTCGATGAGGAATTCGGAGAAAAATTCGGACGAAACTATGGAGGTCTTCTTAAACCATATCGAATGGAAGATGCAGAAGTTGCGATCCTTTCCATGGGGAGCAGTGCTGGATTGGCACGGATTGCGGTAGATGAATTGAGAGAAGAAGGAGTTCCAATCGGTAGTATTAAACTTAGAGTTTTCAGGCCGTTTCCCGAAGAAGAATTGCAGGCTATTGTTGGAAATCTAAAACTTCTTATTGTGCTGGACCGCGATGTTTCTATTGGTATGGGTGGGATTGTTTATTCGGACGTTGCGGGGAGTCTTTACCCTCTGAAATCAAAACCTGCCCTCAAGAGCTATATCACAGGATTGGGCGGCCGTGTCTTGAAAGTCAATGAGCTTAAAAAATTGGCTATGAGTGCTCTATCAGAGATAGAACAGGGCGAAGTTGACAAACCTGCCCTTTGGGTGGGTGTAAGGGGCTTGGAATGAATTGCGAAGAGATAACAAAGAATCTCAGTAGAATTGAATACTTCAAAGGAGGTCACCTTCTATGCCCGGGATGCAGTGGAGGAATCTTCTGGCGATTGGTTACAAAGGTTCTTGGAGAAAACTCAATTAGCACGCTGGGGGCGACGTGTATCAGCCTGCCGCCCGCAGTATTTCCCAGTGTCCTCGATATTCCTTCTATTTACGTATCTATGGCAACACCGGCACCCCTAATCTCAGGCGTTAGTGCAGGTCTCAGGGCTCTCAAACGAAAGGGAAAACTGGCAAAAGATGAGAAAATCACCGTATTTGCTGTTGCCGGGGACGGAGGAACTGCCGATATAGGGTTTGGTGCGCTGTCAGGCGCTGCGGAGAGAAATGACGATGGTGTTTATTTTTGTTACGACAACGAAGCCTACATGAACACCGGAATCCAAAGGAGCAGTCAGACGCCGCAGAAGTCCTGGACAACTTCCACGCTGGAAGGAAAACCTCAACCCAAAAAAAATCTTCCTAAGATCATGGCTGACCACAACCTCCCCTATGTTGCAACCGCTTCCGTTGGGTTTCCGGATGACCTGATCATGAAGGCGAAAAAAGCCAGAGATATAACTGGTGGATTTAGATATATTCATACCCAGGGCCCATGTGCTCCGGGATGGCGCTTTCCGGAAAATAAGGTCATTGAAATTGCCAGACTTGCCGTGGATTGCGGCATGTGGCTGCTATATGAGGTCGAAGATGGTGATTTGAAGTTGACCTACAAGCCGATCCGACGCAAGCCGGTGAATGAATATCTCTCCAAACAGGGTCGGTTCAGTCATCTCACCGAAGACGATATTAAGGAGATACAGGGCCAGGTGGATCAAGAGTGCGAAAAATATAATTTTTAATATTAGAAATCTATTCTTGAACAACCTCATAGGGAGACAGTGAGTGAACAAATATTTTTTGTGGGGAAAAGACGGCAAGCATTTCTTTAAGATACCTGACAGATGGCAGGTTTTGGACAACGTGATCCTCGAAACAGAGAGGATTGAAAAAACCATATATGAGATGGTTGATGAGTCCCTCAACAACCCGGTCGGCTCTCCGCCCCTGAGTGACCTGATTAAACCAAAAGACAAAGTCCTGATCATTGTTGATGACCGTACCCGCCCCACTCCGAGGAAAGAAATCGTCTCATGCCTGCTCGATTATCTTGATAAGACAGGAGTCAGGGATGAACAGATAGACATCCTTTTTGCCCTGGGCACCCACCGCGCTTTAGAAGATGAAGAGGTAAGGGAGGTCCTGGGTGAAGATATCGCCAGCCGGTTTCGGGTCTCCTCCCATGATGCCTGGGCCGAGGACCTTGTCACAGCGGGAACTTTGCCTCACGGCGGTGAACTGAAGATCAGTCCCCTGGCGGCCAATGCGGATTTCAGGATCTCTGTGGGCTCCATCCTCCCCCACCCCATGAATGGCTTCGGCGGGGGCGCCAAGGCTCTGATGCCCGGAATCTCAAACTATGAGGCAATCCGCGATCATCACCTGGCCACACTGATTGCGAGGGGAACTGCCCTGGGTAATCTGAAAGGCAACCCTTTTCGCGATGAAATCTGCACCGCCGCCGGTATTGCCAAACTTAACTTCATCGTCAATGCCATCTACAATTCGCAGGAAGTGGTAAAAGGTATTGTTTCCGGGCATTTTGAAAAGGCCCACGAGTATGGGGCTGAATTGAGTCTCAAAGAATATGCTGTCAAGGTGAATCAGGACGCGGATGTAAGCATTGTCTCCACTTTTCCCTATGACGAAGGCCCTCAACTTATCAAACCACTTTTGCCCGGTACTATGATTACCAAAAAGGGTGGTACTGTAATACTTTTTGCTGCTCATATTGTGGGTGGGAAGATTCCTGATGCCATGTTAGGGGCCTTTGATCATACCTACGGTCAATTAACCGGTGATTCGGCCAGGATGGCCGTCGATTATCTTAAGCAGGGCAAATTAGTGGTCCCCAAAGCTCCTATGGATTTTAACTGCGCCATATACCTGACCTTGTTGTTTTTAAGTCGTGTAAAGGTAATTTTGGTCTCCAAAGATGCGAATAGAGAGCAAGCAGCCCGCCTGGGGTTTGAATATGCAGCTACCCTCGAAGAGGCGGTTGGCATGCTTGCCCGGGAAATCCCGGAAGCCGGAATCAATATTCTGCCCTCCGGAGGCCTGATCATTCCTCTCGTGGAAAATGATCTCATTTTTAAATAAACAAAGAGTCTGAGTTAGCAGGAACTTGAGAGTCAAAAGTTATGCCGTCATGTCGAACTTGATCCGCCATCCGGATTAATTAATTATTCTTCACATTTTCATTAAGTTATACAGAGGAGGAGAATTTCTATGGCAAATGACATCCCCGAAAAATATCAGGAATATGTAGTGACGGATCTTCCAAAACTCGTTGAGGTTGAAGGACACCACAAACCAACCCCCTTTTGGATTGCCCCCGGCATGTTTCCTGGTGTCAATATGCGTGTGGCGGGCATTGACGTCAGTAAAATTGTTGGAGCACCGCACGCCAATGTGCATGTTCATGAAAGCCCTGAAATCTATTTAACACCTTCGGAAGAAAAGGGAGAAGTGGTTGTTGAAATTCAAATGGATGAAGAAAAATTTATTGTGGAATCACCCTTCGCGGTTTTTATTCCACCCGGTGTGAAGCACTGCTTCAGTGTTATCAAGTGTGACACACCGCATTATGTATTAGGCATCATGTTGACTGACTGGAAAGAACCATAGTGGTAGCTTTTCCTTTATATTACACCGGCAATTAAATACCTCAATATTGTCATTCCGGCGAAAGCCGGAATCCAGGTGGGTACTGGATGCCGGATCAAGTCCGGCATGACGGAGTTAGACTATTTAGTTGCCAGGTTAATAATATCAAAAAACAGACTAAAAAATCAGAGAGGAGCTTGACGATGATTGTAAAGCACCCCATGGAGATTGAAGGTGATGAGGTGGGTAAAGGCGTTGTAATGAGATGGGTTATTTCAGAAAAGGATGGCGCTGAGAACTTTTTCATGAGAATTATAGATGCCGAACCCGGAACGCAGGGACCACCTATGCACAGTCATGCTTACGAGCATGAAATATATATTCTGGAAGGTGAGGGGCTTGTCATAGGAGATGAAGGGGAAAAGCCATTCAAAAGCGGTGATGTTATTTTTATTCCTCCGAATGAAAAACATGAAATAAAACATCCTGGTGGATTGAAGTTTATTTGACTTATTCCTTCAAAAGGGGTTAGGTAATCTCTTTGAAATAACAATAAAAACACATATCAATAACGTAGGGGAAGACAATGCCGGATATTTCACTGAATAAAATTATAAAGGCTAAAGAGTCAATGTATGGCGCTGTAATTGATAACCCATTACAGTACTCTCGGACTTTCTCAAACATTGCAAACTGTTCGGTCTATCTGAAACCTGAATGCCTCCAGAAAAACGGCTCTCATAAAATCAGGGGGGCATACTATATGTTCTCTCAATTTTCAAAAGAGCAGCGTGAAAAGGGTATCTGTACGTTTTCTGCTGGAAATTGGGCACAGGGAGCTGCCTACGCCGGCTCCCTCCTAAACAGTCCGGTCACAGTCGTAATGCCTGAAAACGCCAACCCCAAAAAAGCCGAGGCGACCAGAGAATATGGGGGCGAGGTCATCTTATTTGGTTGTGATTCTACCGAAATGTATCAAAAAGCTTATGATTTGGCTGTAGAAAAGGGAGCAGTCTTTATCAATCCTCTTGAGAATCATGATCTAATGATCGGATTAGGTAGTCTGGGGCTGGAAATTCTTGAAGGGGAACCTGATTTGCAGGCAATCGTGGTGCCGGTCGGGGGTGGAGGGCTGATAGCTGGAGTTGCCTCAGCCGTAAAACAACAGAAACCGGATGTAAAGGTTTATGGGGTTCAGCCTGAGGGCGCTGATGCAATGATACGTTCCATAAAGAATGGAGCAGCTACTGAGATAGAACGGGTAGAAACCATTGCCGATGGCCTTGCCGTCAAAAAACCAAGTGAAGGTACGGTTCAAATTATTCAAAAGACCGTTGATGATATAGTCCTGGTGTCTGATGATGAGATTAAAGAATCCATGTTCATGTTGCTGGAGCGGGCTAAACTGCTGGTCGAGCCGGCAGGTGCAGTTTCCCTGACTGCAGTGGTTAATAAAAAAATACCTGAACTCGATGGTCGGAAAGTGGCTGTATTACTTACAGGAGGGAACACGGATTTCAAGTTGCTTATGGAAATTCTTGCTGCCCATTCCTGATTGCTCAGGTGCTGCAGGAGGCTGTCCGGCAAGAGACTCCTGTTGTAAGGCTTTTATCAATTAGAGCAGAAATTGGGTGTTCGGGGAACCTGTCCGGTATTTTCGGAATACTAGGAGGCTGTCCGAGAATGAGATATTCTTTCCAAGATCAAGCCTCCGGCCCGTAGGGCCTACGCCCCGGAGGGAAAGGCGAAAATTATAACCACAGGAATACAGTGAAGTATTTCGAGGATTATAATTTGAGCCTGACGCAGAGATTGGGGAAAATAGCCATTCTCGGACAGCCTCCTAGGAAAAGATGGTGGTCAAAACGTATAAGTGGATGGATGATGGCTTAACTTTATAACTTTAAACAGGAGGTAGTAATGATGAAAAAGAAACTGTTGGTTATCGCACTGGCTTTCTTCATGGCAGGGATATTATTGACGCCTGCTTTGGCAAAAAATTATAAGATTGGTGTTACCCAGATTATTTCTCATCCTGCAATTGATGCCTGCCGTAAGGGTTTTTACGATCAAATGGCCAAAGATGGCTTCGTTGAAGGAAAGAATGTAGAGTATGATTTTCTCAATGCTGAGGGTGATATGAGTCTCGTTGCATCTATTGCAAAGAAGTTTGCCTCGGCGAAAAAAGACTTAGTCTTCAGCATATCCACACCAAGCACTCAAGGCTGTGTGGCTGCTGCCAAGGGTACGAACATTCCCATAATATTCGGCGCAATGACGGATCCGGTGTCAGGCAAGGTGGTTGAAAGCTGGGAAAAACCCGGTGGCAATTGTACCGGTGCAAGTGATTGGGTTGAAATAGCTCCTCAATTGAAACTTTTTAAAGAGATCTTGCCGGGCATTAAAAAATTAGGAGTGGTTTACAACGCCGGTGAAGCGAACTCTGTGGTGCAGATCAAAGAACTTAAGAAAGCAGCGCCGGCTTTTGGAATCACTAAGATTGTTGAGGCCACGGCAGCCACTACAGCTGATGTTTATGCGGCGGCCAATTCCCTGGTGGGTCGGGTAGATGCAATTTGGATTTGCACGGACAGTACCGCTGTATCAGCATTAGGGGCAATTGTGAAGATTTGTGAGAAAAATAAAATACCGCTCTTCGGTGCTGAGGAAGGGACAGTCACTAAGGGAGCTATTTGTGCCGTAGGCTTTAGCTATTATAAGCTGGGTGGAGAAGCCGGTAAGATAGCTGCACGTGTGCTTAAAGGTGCAAAGCCTGCTGATATTCCGGTTGTAAAGGCTCCTTTAACTGACTTGTATATTAATCTGGATGCGGCCAAAAGGATGGGCGTAACTATCCCTAAGGCTGTTATTGGCAGAGCCACGAAAACGATAAAATAACAGGTGTTACTCCGGCAATTAAATACCTCAATATTGTCATTCCGGCGAAAGCCGGAATCCAGGAGGGTACTGGATGCCGGATCAAGTCCGGCATGACGGAGTTAGACTATTTAGTTGCCAGGTTAATATTTTTCCAGACAAGCTGATCTGTAATCGGCGGCTTGAAGAAAGTATGACATTCGGGCTCTGTATGTGATGCGGAGCCCGATAGAAAACATGGAGGCAAAGATGGATGCAGTCGGCGTCATACTTGGTTTTTCTTTTTATGAAGGATTGGTCTTTGGCCTAGTCGCCATTGGTGTATATCTGACTTTACGTGTGCTGGCTTTCCCTGATCTCACCGTAGATGGAAGCTATACCCTGGGTGGCGCCATTTCAGCCGTGCTTATCGTTGAGGGCTTTAACCCGTTGGTTGGGATACTTGCGGCTTTGGCGGTGGGCCTGTGTGCAGGTGTAATCACTGCCGTACTCAATACAAAGCTCAGGCTGCCTGCTTTGCTCGCCGGCATACTCATGATGGTTGGATTATATTCCGTAAACCTGAGGATTATGGGCGGGGCCAATGTGTCACTTCTGCGCGAGCCTACTATCTTCGATCAGGCAGGAGAATTGCTGGGGATTGGCAGTAACTCTATTTGGGTGTCAATCATTGTTGCTTTCCTGACCGTTGTTGTTGTTCTCCTCATTTTGAACTGGTTTCTGCACACCGATCTGGGTTTGGGACTGAGGGCAACGGGTGACAACGAGGAAATGGTTAGAGGGCTCGGGTCTGATACGGATATGAATTTAATCCTTGGAGTTTCAATCGCTAACGGTCTTGTTGCGCTTGCCGGTGCGGTAGTGGCTCAAGCTCAGGGATTCGCCGACGTGGGGATGGGGATAGGTATGATAGTAATGGGACTTGCTTCCGTAATCATCGGCGAGACCTTGTTTAATCCGAGAGGTGTAGCGGGGTTGCTTGTGGCAGGGATCAGCGGGGCATTTATCTATCGGTTGATTATAACCATTGCTCTCAGATTAGGGATGGCGCCGGGCGATCTAAAGTTGGTCACTGCACTTCTCGTAGTTGCGGCCATGGCGGTCCCATATATTAAGAAAAAGGTACGCCATGAGTGGATACCGCCTGCAGAAAGGTGGTAGGAGGTTTCTTTGATGGACAAGAATACGAGTTTGCTGCAGGTTCGAGGCATAACAAAGACATTCTCCAAAGGCACTGTAGATGAGGTCACTGCGCTTGATGATGTTAGTCTTGACGTAAATGCTGAGGATTATATTACTATTATTGGAAGCAATGGTGCAGGAAAAACCACTTTACTCAATGTCATTGCCGGTGTTTTCCCCCCTGAGGAGGGCAAAGTTCTCATTAACGGGAATGATGTTACTTATCTTTCTGAATATAAGCGTGCTCAATATTTTGGACGGGTGCATCAGGACCCCAGGGTGGGGACTGGTGCAAAACTTACTATAGAAGAAAACCTGGCTTTTGCATTGCTGCGTGGTCAGCGACGGGGATTAAAGATAGCCATTAATGAGCAACGAAAGGAGCTGTTCCGTTCGGCTTTAGCTCCTCTCGGATTGGGATTGGAAAATCGGATGGATGCCTTTGTAGGAACATTATCAAGCGGGCAAAGGCAGTCAATAGCCTTGACAATGGCTACCATAAGCAACCCCATGCTTCTACTGCTTGATGAACATGTGGCTAATCTGGATCCAAGGACGGCTCAAATAGTGTTTGACTTAACTGAGATGATTGTTCAAAGGGAAAAATTGACTACTGCAATGATTACGCATAATATGGAATGTGCCTTAAAGTATGGCAATCGTTTGATAATGATGCACAGGGGTAAGATTATTGTAGATATAGGGCACAAAGATAAACAGAAGCTTACCATAAATGACCTGATAAACGCATTCGAGCAAGCTGCGGGCGAAAAACTTGTAGATGAAGCCATACTGCTCAGTCGCACCGAATTGTAGCATTTTACTTGTATATTACTCCGGCAATTAAATACCTCAATATTGTCATTCCGGCGAAAGCCGGAATCCTGGAGGGTACTGGATGCCGGATCAAGTCCGGCATGACGGAGTTGGACTATTTAGTTGCCAGGTTAATATTAAGGATAGCGCCATGGATTCACAACAAAAGTACAGGAAAGACCATTCTGTTTCAAAAAAGCTATATGAGAGGGCAGTCGAGGTGTTTCCATCGGGAGTTACACATGACGGCAGATTTTTCACTCCTTTCCCAGTCTATGTGAACCGAGCTCTTGGCGTCAAGAAATGGGATGTTGATGACCGTGAATATATAGATTACTGGATGGGTCATGGATCGTTAATCCTGGGTCATGGTCATGGAGATGTCCTAAATGCCATACACGGACAGTTAGATAAAGGGGCCCACTATGGTGCCTGCCATGAACTTGAAGTCGAATGGGGTGAAAAGGTTGTGGCCTTGGTCCCCTCGGCTGAAAAGGTTCGATTCACGACATCAGGCACCGAGGCTACGCTGATGGCCATTCGGCTGGCACGATCCTGCACGGGAAAGAAAAAAATCATACGATTTGCAGGCCATTTCCATGGGTGGCATGACTCCGTTGCTATCGGCATTGTCCCCCCCTTTGACCTTCCCAACTCCAGTGGTATTCCTGAGGAAGTGTTAAAACTGACCTTTGTTTTGCCTCCGGACGATTTACAGAAGGTGGAAGACCAGTTGAGAAAGGACGATGATGTGGCCTGTGTGATTCTGGAACCTTCCGGAGGGTTTTCGGGTGCCTTTCCTCTTTCGGGTGATTATCTCAAAGGCCTGAGGCAAATCACAGAAAAATTTGGTGTTGTTCTGATTTTTGATGAAGTAATATCGGGTTTCCGATATGCCCCCGGAGGAGTGCAGGAGTACTATGGAGTGACTCCTGATCTTTCATGTTTTGCCAAAATCCTGGCAGGTGGTCTTCCCGGAGGGTGCGTCGCCGGGAGCAAGAAAATCATGGAGTATCTTGAATTTAAAGAGGATCCACAGTGGAACCGCAGGAAAAAGGTCCTCCATACCGGGACATTCAATGCCAACCCGATCTCTGCGGCTGCCGGGCTGGAGACGCTTAAAATCATAGCCCGGGGAAAGGTGATCCCTGAGGCCAATGAGAATGCCCAAAACATCCGAAACATACTCAACGAGGTGATCACCCGCCATGAAATCAACTGGTGTGCCCATGGGGAGCATTCCATTGTTCACATCTTAATGAACCATCAATGTCCAAAACAGGACGTATGTGACCGTGGGAGGTGTACTTATGATTACCGGCTGCTCTATAAAAAAGATCCACCCCTTTTGACCATGTTCCGTAGTGCAATGCTGGGCGAGGGTATTGACAGTGTCGGTGATCACTGGTGGATTTCCCGACTTCACAAGGATGGTGTTGTGGAAAAAACCGGAGAGGCCTTTGACCAGACGATCAAAAAACTCAAAGAGAGTCTGCCTGATCGTTTCTGAATGAATCTACAGAAAGAAAAATGAAATAGGCTATTAGGAGGTAACAGCATGGGAAAAGGAATCTCAAAAGTGAAATTAATCTGGCAAAATGGTGAACTTGTTCCCCTTGAAAAGGCCACGGTCAATGTGCTTACCCCCGCGGTTCTTTTTGGGGCAAATGTGTTTGAGGGGCTTGCTGCCTATTGGAATGCTGAAGATCAGGAACTGTATTGTTTCAGATTTGTTGATCATTTCAGGCGTATCTTCGATTCTCTTAAAATCATGCGAATGTCAGTTACATACACCATAGAAGATTTTTTAAATTTCTGCAAAGAAACGATCATAGCCAATAAATTCAAAGAGGATATTCATCTGCTCCAAGTGATCTATGTGGATGACATTGGAGGATTATTCAAACAAAAAAAACTCGGGATGTATATCGCTGCCCAGCCTCATCTGACGTTATTCGATATAGCAAACGGAATCCACTGTTGTACCAGTACCTGGACCAGAATATCCGATACCTGCAGTCCTCCAAGAGTCAAGGCCGGACCAAACTATCAAAACAGCAGATTGGCCAGTCTGGAAGCAGAGGCCAAAGGCTTTGACTGGGCCGTCATTTTGACGGGTCAAGGTAAGGTGTCCGAGGCTCCAGGGGCCTGTCTTTTTATGGTACGCAAGGGTCTTGTGATTACTCCGCCTGTAACAAGCGGCATTTTAGAGAGTATCACCCGGAGTACTTTGATCGATCTGTTTTCAAAGGAATTAGGAATGCCTGTTTATGAGCGTGATATAGATCGGACGGAGCTATATATCGCTGAAGAGGTCTTTTTGTGCGGGAGTGGTGCTGAATTGACACCTGTCGTGTCTCTTGATCGAATAGACATTGGAGAAGGAAAGATAGGGCCGGTCACAAAGAAGATTCAGAAGCTGTACTTCGACATTGTTCGAGGGATCCACAAAGGCTACCCGGAATGGAGAACGCCTGTTTATTCTTAACAGACCTCGCAAAGACTATTTACCCTATAGTTGCATAAATATTAACCTGGCAACTAAATAGTCTAACTCCGTCATGCCGGACTTGATCCGGCATCCAGTACCCTCCTGGATTCCGGCTTTCGCCGGAATGACAATATTGAGGTATTTAATTGCCGGAGGAATAACATGGCAAACTGGGCTTAAAGGCTGGTATTATAGACTTTTTCAACCTTTTTTGCGCGGTCGCTGGAATACACTTCAGGTGACATCCTGAAAACAACGAAAACCAGCCATGTTACTTGACAATCCTGTAAAAAGTCGTCGCCCCGGCGAAAGCCGAGGATACCACATCTCTGTTGTTGTCAAGGGTTTGCGCTAAAGTGCTATAGCTTCACCCTTGGTACGTCTAAGAGCTGCAGTATCCTCGACTTTTGCAACATTAGGGTTTAGTATCTGTATAATCCCCATATTCTTAACGCTTCGTTTATCTTAACGGTGTTCTTTACGGGAAATAAAATGAATCATACAATTTTTGATACTCCTGTAGTCAATACACTGACAAGGTGGTTTTCTCTGTTCATGTTAAAGCTTACAGGCTGGAAGTTTGAGGGAAAAGTGCCTGATCTTCCGAAATTTGTCATGACAGCTGCCCCTCATACTTCAAACTGGGATCTTCTGAACACTCTTTTTTTCGCTTTTTCGGTGAACGAGAAAATTTACTGGATGGGAAAAGAGGCAATATTTAAATGGCCTTTTGGTGGTATTTGTAAATGGCTTGGCGGAATTACCATTGACAGGTCAAAATCAAACAGTGTTGTAGATACCATAATTAAGAGATTTAGGGAAAGTGAGGAATTGATCCTGGCCGTATCTCCATCCGGCACGAGAAAAAAAGTGGCATACTGGAAAACCGGTTTTTATTACATAGCCACTGGCGCGAATGTCCCTGTTGTACTCGGGTTTCTCGATTATAGGCGCAGAGTGGGCGGGATAGGCCCTGTTGTGCACCCGACCGGAGATATTAAAGTAGATATGAAAATTATCAGGGAATTTTACTCGAGTATTACGGGAAAATATCCGGAAAAAACGATTGGAACTGTGGCTGTCAGGATAAAAAACACTAAATAATTCAGCGGTCAAGCCGAATGACTTAAAACCCAATCCCTTGACATAAATATCGTGAAAGAGATATCCATAATGCTGTAAAGTGGATGGTGACAAAAATATCGAATAATCAGGCTAACTATCTTATCGCTTCTCGTATTTTTTATAGTCAGTATCCATCCATAAAATGGCTATTTTTCGCAATCTCTGCGCTTACCCCGTAGCTCCGGAAGATGGTGGTGAGGTCAGATTCGGATTTTAATCCTCGAAATACTTCAGTGTATTCCTGTTTGCCCTGTAGGTACGTGAGATCGTACCGGGGTGGTTAAAATCCGCATCTTTCTTGACCTTACGAAAACTATCTCATTTCTGGATAGACTTAGTTAGGAGCGGATTGAAAGGAGAATTATTTCGAATGAAAGTTGGAGATATTATGAAAACCGATGTCGTTACAGTCGACATGGATGAACGGATAAAGAATGTTCAGAAAATATTTTTTAAAAACAAGTTCCATCACATCTTGATTGTGGAAGAAAATGAACTTGTAGGTGTCGTATCCGATCGAGATATTCTTAAAGAACTCAGCCCATTTTTAGATACCAGCTCGGAACGATATCAAGATCGGGATACTTTGGATAGGCGAGTTCATCAGATCATGACCCGTGCGCCGATCACCGCAGGAAAAGAAACCACCATTTCGAATGCTGCGAGGATATTTGTAGAAGAACATATCTCCTGCCTCCCGATTCTTTCGCCAAAAAAAGAAATTGTAGGTATCATAACATGGAAAGACATTCTCAATAGATTAGTCATCGAAAAAGAGGAGAAGGAACCTTATAAAATAAAAAGACTATGAAGCCAAAAACAGGGAAAATCCTACGGTTAACCGGTTTTATAACGTGTGAGGTGTTGTAATGCGAGACTTGGGGCAACTCTTTGTTTTCTCATGTTTGATTGCCTTGTGAATGGCAGCGGCACCAAACAACATGCGATTGAAACTAACTTCGCAAAAGCCGGCCTGCCGGATGATTTCAGTAAGTTCTTCTGGACTGTAAAAGTAACATATGGAATGTGAAAGATAGGTATATGCAGTATCCGAACCGGAAACCATGCGACCAATCGGGCCTACGGTTGCTTTAACATAAAGATGAAACATCCTGCGAATCGGCGCAAATTTGGGCTGGCTGGTCTCCAGGTTCACGAATCGCCCGCGAGGCTTTAAAACCCGATAAAATTCATGCAGACACTTAAGCAGATTATCCCGGCTTATGCTGAGGTTGCGAGTGGCGAAGGATATTGTGATGGCATCGAAGGAATTGTCCTGAAAAGGCAGGTGACTGACATTTGCCATTGTGAAGACGATGTGCTTTGCTTCGGAGTTTCGCATAGCCTTACCCATCATCGGGAGTGAAAAATCGGCAATTATTATACTTGTGCCGTCTGTTATTAGATGGGAGAGGCAGGTTGCCATATCCCCGGTACCGCCGCAAGCATCGAGCCATCGTGTCCCGCCTTCTGAAGCAACAATCCTGGCTGCTTTTCTGCGCCAAATGGTATCCTGCCCGAGGGTCAAAAGATGGTTCAAAAACCGGTAGGTTTGCGGGACCTCGGTAAATATTTTCTGAATGGGTTGCTGCATGAGACAGTCTCCAATTGTCATCTGACAGCGATTATTGCTGTTTGTCAGATTTATGTAACTCTGAATGTCTGAAATATTCAAATCATACCGTCAATCATATTATAATTCTTTTTGCGGTATTAGTAAAAGTGTTTTATTAACCTGGCGACTAAGTTGTCGATATTGGTCATGCCGGACTTGATCCGGCATCCAGTAATACCGCTGGATTCCGGCTTTCGCCGGAATGACAAGCTTAAGGTATTTATCCACCGGTTTAATAGTATAAGTATATGAAAAAATTACTATTGCTTTTCCTTTCAATATGTATGACTTTTTATGGTACGACTGTTTTCCCATCAGATGATGATATCCCTTTTATATGGGAAGGCAGTATCAACTTGAAACAAACTTTTTCAGGTTCCCCTTACCCGGGAGAGTCCGTAACACAGTGGTCTTTAAAGGTTCGATTGAAAGAAACCCTGCGTATTGATGTCAAAGACGAAAACAAAGCGTTAATCGGTCAATTTGTCAGACTGGATGACGCCGGCTCATCGTGGTCAGGAAACACCTCCGGAACTGTAACTATCCCCCACACGATATGTTCTACCTGTTATGGTTTGGGGGGTTATGATACCAGGGTGTTTTCCGGCGGAGGCAGCGGAAGTGGAAACATTATTACTCCGGGCTGGGGATGGATCTACTACAGTATGAGTGATGACGATCCATTAAGCGCATATCTTCCTAACGGGTTCTATTCCCTCTCAAGTAGCTCGGGAACGACACAGCAGTATAATATTATTACGGTAAGAACAGACTTTTGTTCAAACGATATTCAGACCTCAACAAGACCGTCTTTACTTGGATATAAAATTAACGGGACCTATTACATTGAACCTTTTGGTGCCCCGGACGGAAGTGCACCTGAATCACTTACTTCCTCAGGTGTTCTTTCATGTGTCACCGGCGCTGTTTCTGGTTTAATCCCAAAGGTATGGGATAAAAGTCCCCGGATTTTAACAGATGGAATGATGACCGGTTCATTTTCCACAACATGGCAGAAACTTATAGTTAATCAAGCATCTTGGAGTATTGTTAAGGTTCTTGATATCCACCCGGTAATAGAAAAACCAGACGAGAAATGGCGCCCAATGGGTGATACGGAAAAAAATACTATTGATATTACTGCCCGTATCAAAGATTACCCGGATCTGGAAGGGAAATGGCGTTTTACCCTGTATGACCTCAGTAATGAGAAAGGGTACTGTATGAATGCCGGAGAGGGGGATGATTTTGATCTTGAATTTAAGGCAGGTCAATCCGGATTTGCCGAACCGGAACAAACCGGTGATGGCTTCGAAATTGAGACTGATCATATTGCTAACAGTGCTACGGTGACTGTAGAATCGCTTGATTATGGTGCTTGGGGACATATTAAAGCCGAAGTCAATGTCGGCGGGCACTGGTATGAAGCCGAACCAGAGGGAGGCCAAAAAAGCGTTACTATCCCTGTTGATGCCGATGGAAACCGTATTGCCGATTGCTGGGAAGAAGATACCGGGATTAGCGGTGAAGTGGCAAATGCCGATAACGATTCAGAACCGGAACTCACAGGTGAACAACGGGAACCGGGTGATGGTTTCAGTAATTATGAAGAATACCGGGGTTTTATAATCGGCGGGGAATGGGAGGATACTGACCCGGTATATAAAGATATTTTTATTTATGATGAGATTGGATACGGCGTAGGATATTTCGACGAGACTGAACTTGACATCCATCTTATAAACGAAGATGAATATAAGAAGCGGGTGGTCAATTTTAACCGGGGCTATGGCACAATAACCACACAGAATGGTCAGAAAGGACTTTATCTGATAGAAAAAATCCTTGGAGCAGATGGGAATGGTGCTACTGTCTCCGGTATGGTGGAAGAAGTTGGCACACCTAACGTCGTCGATTGGGTAAGTATTAATTCAATAACAATAGATAAACGAGAAACGGTTTATTCCGAAGATGCCTACAGAGACTGGCTTGAAAGCCAGGGATTCGAAAACTGGCTTGTCGAAGAACTGATGGTGGAATGGAATGAAAGGTATGATTATGATTCAGCGCAGGAAGGCCTTATCACCGAGGGTGGCCCCGGGTTGGAAAGTCTTTACTGTACCATCGCTCACGAGCTCGGACATGGGGTAAACATACCCCACCATGGGACATTTGAAAAAGCACTTGAAGAATTTTTTTTGGAAGAAGAAAGAGGTAATTCGGTAGCAGTACATGGGGGTATCTGGTCAGGCGATGTTTCATGCGTCATGCGCTATGTTTGTGCGAAAGAATATCTCGGACTTGACGGGGTTTTCTATGAGTACCCCTGTAATGAGGTAAACGAATATGCTGCAACCACATATTGTACTGAAAAGAAAGGTACCGGCATAAACGCCGGTGGCCAGGGCACAGGAGATGCAACTGAAGGAGAATGTTTAAAACGCTTAACGCTTAAAGGGTATTTTAGGGATGGGAATTAAAACTGAAGGCACGAGGGAAGAACCATTAGAGGTTTAAGTATTAAAGCACAAGGGCTATAGACCTGTAGGGGCGCTGTCTCCGTATCCGGGCGCTATGGATAACTCCTAATGTCCTCCGGAAGACCAGTAACCAGGAATAAAAAAGGCAAAAGACAGAAGACATATGAAGAAAAGGGTTTTAGTAATAAGTTTTTTAATGATCGGATTAGTTGTTATAGTGTTTTTTTTCCGCAATTGTGTGAAAGAAACCATCCCGGTTAATTATACCACTCTCCCTGTTTCATGCCGTATCAGCCTTCTGTCCGGGACAGAGGATCGACCGTCACTTTTAACAGTACGTCTTTTCAGCCAGACAGTTAGACAGGCTAAGCTCCGTAAGCAAACCGGGCGGAAGAAAGACCAGATAAAGACACACCCTGTTATGGTGAAAATCCCCCCCGATATGTGGCAAAATAATGTTCTCTTTTTCAAACTGGACAGGACAAAAAACACTGAGGAAAATATCAGTTCTATGATTACATTTTTAAAAGGTCCTCAGTCATCCAGGCTAGTTTTTGGTCCGGATACCGTTTACAGCATCTATTATGAACTTCCTTCTTTAAGCAGTATTTCCTCAAAAGATGCTATTCAGGCACGCATTCAGATAGAGGGTTTCACTATCGTTTCAAATACATTCAATTTTCCGGAACCGTCAAAAACAAAGGAGGACACACTTTACCGAGAAATCGCGATTGCACATCGACTAAAACAGCATGATATACTTTTTGCTTCAGCTAATGAAATGATAAAAAAACGACCTGGAAATCCTGACGGTTATTTTTTCAAAGGGATCGCATTAGAAGGAAAAAAGTTATATAAGGAAGCTCTTGAATCGTATCAAAAATCTCTCAAGCTTGTTCCAAAACCGGAAAAAGGACAATTCAGAGAACCCCCAGACCTGTTATATTCCCGTATTCGTGAAGTGAAAAAGAAACTGGACCGGTAGGGGCCGGATTTCCCGGCCGACAACAATGAGTGCTATATTTTGATTGCATGATATTAACGGGTGAGAAAATCTCGTCCCCACCAGTCTGGTCTCCTATTTTATGCCAATTCTTTTGCCATATCATCATAATAATTATTTTAGGATTATGATATGAAAAATAAGGATAGACAACTCTACATAATCTCAATCATTCTTATAATCTTGTTATCCTTATCCTGTTCGAAGGAACAACCATTTATTCCGGCTGTATGGGAAGGGACTATTACGATTGAAACGAAATTGATTGGTAAAAAAATGTTCATCGGAGAACAAATAACATCGTCTGTTATCAATGTAAGACTGAAAGAACGACGTCGAATTAGTATACAAAATGATAAGAAAAAGGAGATTGGTTTTATTATTGTATTAGAAGATGACGGTTCGACCTGGCATATTGATACCGCTGGAACCATGACACAACAATCAACCGACACATATTCACTTCATAATACGATTAACGTCATCATCAATGACACTGTTCCCGATACACTTAGTGGCTGGCTCTATATTTCAACGGAAAAAGATAATCCTTTCGGTAATATTCTTCCCCGGGGCAGCTATTGCCTTCTCGGTTCAATAAACCGTAACAATGCCATACAGTATATAACAACAACAAAAACAAAAGCGGGCACGCAGTCAAAAATAAACACACAGAATTTTATAAAAGACTTTAAAATCGGTTCCATAAACGCGCTTGAGAAAATCGGAGATCATCACGGAACATCAACGGAAAATACCGTTACATCACAATCATCAATAACAAATTTTCTCCTACGGTCGCATCAAACCCTCTCTCAAATAAAACAACAACAGTTCTCCACAAATAAAATCATTTCATACAAAAAACTATCTCTGGAGGACGGGAAAATGACCGGAACCATCACCGGCCCACTCCCCGACGTTGGTATGTTTCAAGGTGAGGCAAGCATTTCGTGGGAGTTAGATTAAGATTGACAGAATTTCCGATTGGAAAAAGATATTTTCCTGTTCATCAAAAATATGATAAAAATCAATAATATAAGGGGAATACATTTGTCCGACAGGAAAGCCGATGATATTATGTCTCTCCGCTGAACAGGAAGAAAACAAGGATTATGTATTACTATCCACATCCTATTTCTTTAATTTGTATAAACGATAGGCGTTTTCATAACCTATTTGAGCCTTCAGTTTTCGTGGGAGCTGCTCAAGTATGCCAACGGTCGAGCGGATACTCCCGGCACTGGGATGGTTATTGGCCGGTTTGATAATCTCATCACTGCCTATGAGGAAACGGTCTGGGAATTCATGAAACAACGACAACCATTCCTGTTTCAGCCTGCCGTCTTTATCCAGGGGGAAAGTTGGATTTACGACCTTTCTTTTCTTCATCCCACTCGCTATCCTGATACTCATATATAGATTTGGGTTTTCTGCAAGAAGTCTGTGCGTCAAGGCAATTGTTCGTTTTCTGGTGTTATCCCATCCCAGATGTACCCATATGATTTTCGCATTGCGGTTGTGGGCAAGCAATCGACCAAAGGCAGCTATATTTGGTTTCAATATTCGGGGATTGGGAGGTGACTGAAAACGAGACGGCATTGGCATTTCTTCTGGAATTGCTTCCATGTGAATATCAACAGGCAAATCATACCTGGCTGCCAGATCAGCGAGGCGGAGAAATAGAGGATGATCCGGAGGGGCTGTTTCATAGGGGTGATTTTCATTCATTGAGAAATGCTCAGTCGTCATTTCGCCAAAGCCGACAGCTCCTTTCCGGACAAGTTCCGTTGCTCTGGCATCAAACTCTTTTTCCATGGCTGTTGTGACCCGCCCTTCCTTGATAGCCTGCTGAATCATTACATTCAGACTGCCTCCTCCTCCTAAAGCAGCGAACCGAGTCGGATATTCTTCTACAATCGGCAGGAGATCTTCAAAATAAAGCTGGAGCTTCTGGTTCACAGCCTGAGGCATAGGCAACAACAGATTAAGCTTCACGCCGGTGTCATTCATGGCCTCCAAGGCAATCCGGGCCGGTTTTTCAAGATTGTACTGTCCCATTGCCCTTCGACCCACCAGGTGATTATGTGTGTCAATATAAATTAATTCAGTTGATTTTATTGCAGATGACCCGCTGTCCACCAGTTTTGTCTGATCCATGCCACCTGAAAGCCGTGTGTCTTTAGCTTCCTGACGGGTGATATAACCGTCATTATCTTGATCCAATCTCTTGAAGGCCGGCGGCGGGCCTTTAAATTCCAATCTCGATAATTTCCCATCTCCATTTTTGTCCATACGATCAAACGGTGTCTGTGCCATTATCGGAGTTGCAAAAAGAAAGATAAGCACAGGAAATAACAATACCGAAAACTTTCTTTTCATAGTTCCTCCTTTGTCTTTGTTTGCACTGTTTTGTGTACGTTCGACATGATATGGGCTTTTTTGCTATAGGCTCAAAGTCGAAGGATTAATGAAGTGTAAGCCCTTTGTGGGTTAACCCTGGTAATAAATACGGGGTGTTGATTATGAAACGCTATTAACCTGGCAATTAGATAGTCTAACTCCGTCATGCCGGACTTGATCCGGCATCCAGTACCCTTCTGGATTCCGGCTTTTGCCGGAATGACAATGTTGAGGTATTTAATTGCCGGAGTAATATTATCTATTAACGATACTATTTCAATCTTTTGTTTTTTGTATCATATTGTATGATAGTGCATCAATAGAATAAATACATGTACACCCGTTATTTGATATGTTAGTAAGTTTATTATAATTTTCCGGCGGATTGATCTTTCTAACCGAGGGTGCAGATTTGAAACAGATCGAAGGACTTAAAATATATATAGCATTGATCGCAGCAGTTATTTTCTGGGGGCTTTCTTTTGTAGCCACAAAGATTGCCTTAGAGAGCATACCATTATTTACCCTGGTTTTTGCGCGATTCAGTCTTGCTTCCTGCTTCTTGCTTGTTTTCGTGATACGCCGCGGCTTCCCTGACTTTTCCGGAAAAGACCATGTTAATATGTTTATTATTGCTCTGTTTGAGCCGGGGCTTTATTTTATTTTTGAAACTCTGGGTTTGAAGTACACTACGGCACCGAAAGCCTCATTGATAATCGCCACGATACCCGTCGTGGTGGTGATTTTTTCCGCACTTTTTCTTAGAGAGAAAACCCGCATTACAGGTCTTCTCGGAATAGGTTTATCCCTTACAGGGATTGCAGTGTTGATCACAGGAGATCCACAATTCAAATGGGATCTAAGTGGCTCTATGCTGGGCGATGTGTTGATTATAGGCGCGGTGGTTTCAGCAGCCCTTTACATTGTCAGCGCCAGGAAATTAGGACAAACCCGGTCGACATTTGAAATTACCAGCATGCAACTTATGTACGGAGCGATTTTTTATATGCCGGCTTTTTTCTGGGAACTGCCGAATATACATTGGTCAGTTATCAGCGGGCGTTCAATTGGCGCACTTGTCTATTTGACAATTTTTGCTACAATCTGTGCCTTTTTTTGCTACAATTTTGCCCTGTCAAGGGTTCCTGCCTCACGTGCAGCGGTCTTTATTAATGGTATCCCTGTAGTAACCACTCTTGCCGCCTGGATACTATTGGGTGAAAAACTTACAATGATTCAAGCGGCTGGTGGTGGAATTGTGTTATTTGCTGTTTTTTTAACCAATCTGCCGGGTATCCGTATGTCATTTGAAAGATTTGATTAATCCCCTTTTCAGATTTACTGCTTCTTAATATGTTTTCTCCAAATCAGGTTTTTATCTCTCTTCTGTCAAACTGGAAATTCCTTGACCTGCAGTTTCCGATAATGTTAAATTGTATTTGTGACGTCTCACTTCAAATTGCAAAAAGCGGTTTTTCCCCGCCTCATCTATCATTTAAGGATTCTTTATGAGCAATGATCCAAAGTTACAAAACATGATTGACCAAATGCGAAATAAAGGAAGCCTTCCAGCAATCAGTCAAAATGTCCGGGATATTACCAATATTACTCATAATTCCGACACATGCGCAACGGATCTTGCCACTGTAATCTTGCGGGATTGTGGTTTAACTTCGAACATTCTGGCTACTGCAAACTCAATCATATATAGCCCCCGTTATCCTCTAAAAACAGTGTCTTATGCCGTAGCGTACTTGGGATTTGAAAAAACACATTCCATTGCATTGGGATTATCTATTTTCAAACAAACAATGCAAACAGTAAAAGCCCAGCAACTTGCTAATCTGTATGTCAGTTCATATTTTTCAGGATTATTTGCAATGTCTCTGGCAAAGAAAACCAAATATAAGAATCCTGAAGAAATATTTATAGCCGGTCTTCTTTATCGACTTCCCTGGCTTGCACTGGCAAATACATTTCCTGAAGAATTCAAAGAAATGGAAATTATGATTATTGAAGATAATATTCCCAATAATGAAGCCTGCAGGAAAGTTTTTGGAGTTAGATATGATGATATATTTAAAGCCCTGATAAACATTTACAACCTTCCGGACAAAATCGTAGAAGTACTCTGTAATGATGTCGGCCTGAAAAATCCCCTTGTATCTCTGGTGCGGGATTCTTGTCATATTTCCAATATGATCTTCGGCACTAACCTTGGCGGAAAAGAATCAATGAAGAAAATGGAAATACGGATAAAAAAAGACCTTGAAATCGATGAATTCGAAATTTCAGACTTTATCAGAGATGCCTGTGAAAAAGATGTTAATATATCAAGGTTTTTTCATTTAGGAAAAGATGATGTTGATATGATGGTAAAAGCGCTTGAATGGGGAAAAGGAAATCCCGCCCAAATAGCCGGGAAAATCGGGCTTGTGGATCCTCTGAATGAAGTAGAGGAACTTGATGACCCTGATGTACTTATAGGTCAATTTCTTACTGATATGATGATTGCCTGTCGCAAAGACCCTGAAATTAACAAGATTTTAATGCTTGCTCAGGAAATCCTATTTCGATGCCTGATTGGGACTGAAGTCTTTACGGCATTTTTCGATAAAGAAAAAACAAGGATGACCGGGAAATTTTATGCGGGAAATGATTCCACGGTGAAAGCCTGGGATTTTAAAGTCAAAATGGAACAAATGGATTCTCCAATTGTAGAATCAATAAAAAATATGAATACGGTTCTTTGGAATGATACGGAAACAACCCTTCGGCTTTCCCAGTTAGGAAAAATTCTGCGCTTTAAATTTGCAGTGTTTTCTCCCATCATTGTATTTGACAAAGTAGTCGGAATGTATTTTGTAGGAAAAACTTCCGATACTCCCTTCCTGGAAAAGGAAATTGCCTGGTTTGAACAAATTGTCATGCTGGTAGGGCAGGCTTTTGAAAATTCTCAAAAGCAGAGATAATATTCCTATGCACCCTTTAAAATTGGGTTATATTTATGAGTATGTTGAGTAATGATCTTTTCGCCCGTCTCTGTGCTTGCCCCGTAGGTCCGTGAGATCTTACCGGGGTGGTTAAAATCCTCATCTTTCTTAACCTTGCGAAAACTATCTCATTTCTGGATGGACACTAACTACAACTAATCGGGAGATGATCCTTCCATCCCTTTCAAACATTCAGGGCAACCTGGAGGCTGAAATTTAGGGCTGAGTGATGAAGGACACGGATGTCGTGACGGTGACCATGTATTGGGGGTCCACATATAGATGAGCGGAGTTGTCTGTTGGAAGGGCGGGCAAAAGACGCTTATCCTGGGCGTTATCCAGGAGAACCCGCCGGTCAACTCGCGCATTCTGTGAGTAAATGTGATGGAAATGTTTGAAAGACTTGAAAACGTCAATAGTCGACCAAAGACATTTGAGTGCTATACGGCTGAAGATTTGTGGACCGACAATCACACCTCAGAGCAGATGCTCGCCTACCATCTCAACACAGATATCGATTTGTCATCTCGTCGAGGTGAGTTCATAGATCAATCAGTTGCATGGATTGGCTCGCATTTCAATGTCGGCACTGGTATCCGGATTGCTGATTTCGGGTGTGGTCCCGGACTCTACACAAATCGGCTCGCAAAGCTCGGTGCAAGCATAACGGGCATTGATTTCTCCAAACGCTCAATCGAGCACGCACGCACAGTTGCTGCACAGGCGGGATTGAAGGTGGCATACGTTAAGCAGAATTACCTGGAATTCGAAACCGAAGACCGTTTCGACATTATCCTGATGATCATGTGCGATTTCTGTGCGCTCAGCCCTGCGCAGCGTAAAACTATGCTCGAGAAGTTCCAAGTCATTCTGGCACCAGGGGGCTCCATCCTGCTCGACGTCTATTCCCTGGATGCTTTTGAGCAACGCGAGGATGCTGTCTCATACGAGGAGAACCTGTTAAACGGATTCTGGTCACCTGAGAAGTACTACGGTTTCCTGACCACCTTCAAGTATCACGATGTCAGCGTGATCTTGGACAAGTACACCATCTTCGAGGCTAAGCGGACACGGACAGTTTACAACTGGCTGCAGTACTTCTCCCCCGAATCTCTGCAGAGCGAGTTCGAGAAGGCGGGATTTAAACGACACGAGTTCTACGGCAATGTGGCAGGGGCACCATTTGCTGATTCTGCTTCCGAATTTGCCATCGTTGGAAAGCGGAAATGAGTTATGGTGGGGTTCTGGTTTTATTCCCAAGGTCCACTCCGTCATTCCGGCGAAAGCCGGAATCCAGAGAAAGAGTTGATATCCTGTGGAT